>ERZ772854.29-NODE-29-length-152028-cov-44.462174_pt1 | contig 152028 bp, 131 predicted proteins | sample MGYA00580844_ERZ772854 | MGnify/ENA primary metagenome ERZ772854 (study PRJEB29015, sample SAMEA2737727) | human gut metagenome | biome: human gut; feature: human-associated habitat; material: faeces | place: China | collected 2012 ...
TTGATTTCTAATACTTCGCATATAAAAATGGATACCTATCATGCACAGTTACAATCTGCAGAATTAGCAGCCCGCATGATGAAGCTTGGCTGTTATCTGTTTATGGCGGTTGTAGGATTCATCGGTTTTATGAATATGGCAAACACCATGATCATGAATATTACGACAAAAAAGCAGGAATATGGTGTATTACAGGCTGTGGGTATGACAAATAAACAATTAAATTTATGTCTGCAGTTACAGGGAATGATGTTTACGGTTGGTACCATATGCGTAGCTTTGATCATTGGTCTGCCGCTCGGCTATGCACTTTTTTCCTATGCAAAACATAATGGAATATTTGGAATGAATATCTATCATGTTCCAATCGTACCAATTTTTATTATGATTTTTTTGGTCGGTCTGTTGCAGATTGTACTTTCCTGCGTTTTAAGCAGTAATCTGAAAAAGGAAACGCTGGTAGAAAGAATAAGGTATGATGGATAGCAAGCTTATTTCTACTTCTCCACCAGCTTCAGGCAGTCTCCAAAATGTCTCTGCAGTGACTTTAAGTCCATGATTATCACATAAAATACTCTGCCATTGTGCACTGAATCCACTATCCTGCCATGGTCGAGCACTGAAATATATGTGCCGTCTGCTTTTCGCATATGAAAGAAAATATAATTATTTGAGTGTCCTCCGTTAATCTGCGACCATATGCTTTTTTGACAGCTTTCCTGTTCATCCGGGCGTATCAGATTGCAGAAGCTCTTACCTGTATATGCAAGCAGCTCGTCCATATTTTTACAGCCTGTAAGCCGAAGCAACTCACTGTTTGCAAGCAGAATCTCATCATTTTCTTTAGCTGCTCTGTAAACAATAAAAGCTCCCGGCAAATTATCAATAATATCCTTCACGGCAAATCCAAGCTTCGCACGGCTCTTTACTTGCTCACCCTCACGATATGCCATGCAGCCGTTCTTCCCACGCATTTTCACCTCATAAAGTGCCTTGTCCGCACAATGCATAAGCTGTGAACGGTCATCAGCCAAAACAGGATACTCCGCAAAGCCCAGTGAAATGGTAAATGTATGCGCTTCACCTTTACAATAAAATTTCCTGGTTTCTTCTGTAAACTTCTTAAGAAAAGGCTTAACCTCCACTACCGTGCAATCCGGCATGAAAATGCTAAACTCATCGCCCCCGTTTCTGCCGAGTATGGCATCCTTTGAAAAATATTGCTTCATGCTCTCTGCAAGCTTCTGCAGTGCACCATCACCTGCCGCATGTCCATACATATCGTTGACCAGCTTGAAATCGTCAATATCAAGCATTGCCACAACACAATGCTTTTGCGGATTCTGTCTCATATATTGCTCAACCTGCTCATCAAAGCCGTGCCTGTTGTAGATACCGGTCAGTGCATCAGTCACAGCAAGTCTCTTGAAATTCTTCCTGTTCTCATTGATTGAAATCAACGCTGCTGTAAGCCCTGTCAAAAGCAGGACAATATTTTAGCTTTTTCATTTGTATCACTTTCTAAAATCAATGTCTATCTGTTCTATATGATTTTAATATTATAGCTCTACGATAAGAAAATGTCTATAAATTTGCGGACGGACATTTTGATGCACAGCCGGAAGTAGAGTGGAAAGGCGATTTTGTAGGTATTTTACATTCATTTATGGAATTTGAAAAAAGTATGGCAGTCACCATAAAGGGAATCCAGAATGTATCAAGGGAGGTTTCAAGTGCGGCAGAGCAGGTAGCTGCAAGCTCAAATGACCTTGCAGACGGTGCAGCCAATCAGGCTGCGGTTGTAGAGAAACTGACAGCGACAGTTGCGGGAGTTTCAGAACAGGTGGAGCAGAATTCAGAGAGTGCCAAGAAAATCATGCGCGATCCCATGCTTCTGGGAAAAAATCAGAGGATGCAACAGAAAAAGATAAACAGGTCGGAACGGCGGCAAAGATGATCGGCGTAAAGAAAAACATCATTGTGGTGGCTGCCGGTCCGTTTCAGTTTGCAATGATTAATCCGGTCATAACCAGAAAATCTGGTGCTTTTGAGACAGAGGAAGGCTGTCTGTCATTGGGTGGCGTTAGGTCATGTACAAGGTATGAAGAAATTGAGGTCGATCACTGTAATGGGATCGTGATATAAGAGTGAATCAGACAGGTAATTTTTTTGTAGAAAAACCCACAACATCTATAGTATAATACTTATAATAACGTTATAAGGAAAAGCGGCGCATAAAAAGGAGAAATACATGGCTACCATTATAGATGTTGCGAGGATGGCCGGCGTATCACAGGGAACGGCATCCAATGTATTGAACGGAAAAGGAAATGTCAGCAGTGAGAAGATAAAGGCGGTGGAAGAAGCTGCTAAAAAGCTTGGATATACGATCAATGAGCGGGCTAAGATGCTCAGGAAGGGAAGCGGCAATATTATCTGTGTGATCGTGCCTTCAATGGAACGCAGACATTACAGGGATTTTTATTACTGCCTGAAAAGTTATGCCGAAAAGAGAGGATACACAGCGGAACTTCTGATCACAAACGATAACAGACAAACAGAATACAGTATGATCCAATGGGCAAAGTCTGTAATGGCGATGGGGGTGGCGTCGATCACCTGTCTGGGAGAAAAGGAAGTCAAAGAGGCATATGCAGGATTTGAAAAGTTGTGCTTTGTGGAGCGGAAAGCGACCGATGATCTGGACTATATTGGATTTGATTATGAATCAGCGGGAGGGCAGATTGCAGAAACTGTCATATCTGCCAGATATCATAATGTTCTTGTGGTAACAGATTCTTTAAAATTTTCCAATGAAAATGAGTTCTGCAGAGGTCTCTACAAGATGCTTGCGCAGGAGAAAATAAAATTTTTCCATATCACGACAGACAGCAGGCGTGTATCCCATGCAATCATCAATACTCTTGTGCAGGAAAATGAATACGATGCAATCATAACGACGAATATCCGTTTTGCAGAAAAGATAAGAAATGTTGTTACAAACTTTTCAGCAGGCAATCAGACACCGATTTTTACATTGTCGCCGATCACTTCTCTCCCGGAAAAGGATTACCGCAAATATGAGTTAAACTATGGTCTGGTCGGGAAAATGGCTGCGGAAAAAATTATCGGAGATTCAAAGGAAAATGGGGCAGAGAAGGAACTGATCTGTGAGAATGATGGATTTCGTGAGTGGAATCAGATCACTTTAAACAAAACACCGGCGGATCATTTACGGATACTGACCCTTGACAGCCCGGAGACAATGATCCTGCAGGGGCTGGCAAAACTGTATACAGAGGAGACCGGAACACAGATACAGTTTGATGTATTTTCTTATGATGATATTTATGAGCAGTTTATGAAAGCTGAAAATTCGGACTATTACGATATATTCCGAATGGATGTAACCTGGCTGCCATTGCTTTCAGAACGGATATTAGTCCCGCTTGACGATATGACGCCGGATATTGATGAAGTGTATAAAGAGTACATACCGGCATTGATAGATAAGTATTCCCGTGTGCATGGCAAGGCGTATGCGCTTCCGATCACACCGAGTACACAGCTTCTTTTTTATAGAAAGGATCTGTTTGAAAATACAGTTATTAAGAGACTGTACAGTGAGAAATATAAAGCGGAATTAAAAATTCCGAAGACATTTGAAGAATACAATAAAATTGCGGAGTTTTTTGCAACAAGTGACAGGCTGGAGGAACATTATTTTTCAAATCTGACACTTGGAAACCTGGGTGTCACAGCGACGGAATTTCTTACAAGGCTGTTCAGCCATAAAAATCATCTGTATGGAAAAGATGGAATGGTCGTGATCAATGATACAGCGGGCGTAAAGGCATTAGAAGAACTTCTGACTGCCAAGCAATATACAGATAAAAAGGTGGTCCACTGGTGGAAAACATCTGCAAAAGACTTTGCGGATGGCAAACTTGTAATGATGATCAATTTCAGTAATTATGCATCGGAAATCTTAGGAGCAGGCTCAAAAGTTGTTGGAAATATAGGAGTGGCAATGGTTCCTGGAAAAAATCCGATTTATGGAGGAGGAACAGTTGGAATTTCCAAAAACAGCCGCAGAAAAGAAGATGCATTTGCATTTATCAAATGGATCACAACAGAGCCGGCGGCGTCTGGCATGGCAGCACTTGGGAGCGTTTCTCCATGTGCGAAAACATATAATAAATACGATATCATAGATGTGTTTCCCTGGCTGGAATTATCAAAAGACTGTTTCAGCAAATCACATACGAGGAGAATTCCTGCGGATTCAGACAAAGCATTTGATGAAATCAAGTTTTTGAATATTGTGGGAATGGCTGTGGAGAATGTACTGATGGGATTCTTGCCGGTAGAGGAATCTCTAAACCGTGCACAGAAACTGATTGATGAAGAAATTAACAAATAAAATACGGGAGCTGTAAAGCGAAAATGGAATCGAAAGGTGGAATCATATGTTGGATATGTTCCACCTTTTTTGTTTGTGATAATAGAATATCCGCGGAGTATGCATTCTATTATTTTATGTGTCAATAGTCATAGGAAAATTATAACGTTATAAAAATTACATGGATTTTACACAAACTTGATAGAAGTATTGCAAAAAACAAACTATGATATAAAATGCCGGCGGATATATGAGAAAAATACAAAAAACTAATAAAATACAGGGGGATAATGGATAAAATGTATAATGACGAATAAAAAGCATGCAAAAACAAACATGTAAAAAGTACAATAAAATATCAAAAAATACAAAATAAATTGTTAAATTGGACAAAATAATATTGACACGTTTCAAAATATGAAGTATGATAACATTACAAAAACAAAAGAGAGGGAGGAATTTACAATGAAAAAAAGATTTTTATCAGTATTACTTGTATCAGCAATGGGGGTTGCAGCATTAGCAGGCTGTGGCGGTGGAAATACCAGCGCAGACAATGGCAGCACGGCAGCAGATCAGATGGGCGCAGCTGTGGAGGACAAGACCGATGCGGCAGATACCCAGAAAGAGGATACTTCATCTTCCAATGAAAAACTTGTTGTATACACGAACAGCGGAACCGAAGGTCGTGATGCATATCTGATCGAGAAAGCGAAAGAAGCCGGATTCGATATTGAGGTGGTAGCATTAGGAGCATCCGAGGTAACCGAGCGTATGATCGCAGAGAAAAATAATCCTCTTTGTGACGTTACATTTGGATTGAACAATATTGAGTACGAAAAATTAAAAGCAAACGGTTTGCTTCAGAAATGGGAACCGGACTGGGTGGACGGAGTAGATGCAGACCTCATCGATCCGGACGGATATTATTACCCGGTTACAACAACACCATTGGTATTAATGGGAAATGCGGACTATGACAATATGCCTTCTGACTGGACAGATCTGACGAAAGATGAATACAAAGGACTGTATCAGTTACATAATTTAGGCGGTGGAACAGCAAAGACGGTATTTGCAAGTATCATCAGCCGTTATCAGGATCCGGACGGAGATCTTGGCATTTCTGATGAGGGATGGGAGATCGCAGCAAAATTCTTAGGTAATGCACATAACATTGCAGATGGTGAAGACGCAGTCGGAAGTGTGATCGATGGTACCTATCCGATGGATGAGCACTGGGCATCCGGCGTTTTGACAGAGCAGAAAGACCGTGATTACAAATTCCAGATCATGACACCGGACATTGGAGAGCCATATGTGGTAGAATCTCTTGCAATTTCAGCAGGCACTAAGAAATATGATACCTGTGTAGCATTTTTAAACTGGCTTGGAAGTTCTGATGTTCAGCTTGACTGGTCTAATAATTATGGAACGATTCCATGTCAGAAAGAAGCATTAGACCAGGTTTCCGATGATATTAAAGAGTTAATGGAGACTTTGAAACCGCAGGATCTTGACTGGAGTTTCATTGCAGAAAATGTGGATGCATGGGTAGAGAAAGCAGAGCTTGAGTATGTACAGTAAATATAGAAGAAACTAAAAATACAGGAAGCTGACATTAAACAAAGTTAGGAGAACACCATGGTAAAGTTTGAAAATATTGAAATAAAGTATGGGGATTTTGTAGCGATTGAAAACTTGAATCTGGATATTAAAGAAGGTGAGTTCTTCACCTTCTTAGGACCAAGCGGTTGTGGAAAGACCACCTCACTGCGGGCGCTGGTTGGCTTTCTCTCACCGTCAAAAGGAAAAGTATATGTAGGAGACAAGGACGTTACAAATCTTCCGGTTGAAAAAAGAAACATTGGCATGGTGTTCCAAAGCTATGCGCTTTTCCCGACAATGTCAGTCTATGACAACATTGCGTTTGGAATGAAAGTAAAAAAAGCATCGAAGACAGAGATCGATCAGAAAGTACATGAAGTTGCAGCTAAGATCAAGATTACGGAATCACAGTTAAAGAAAAATGTGTCGGATCTGTCAGGTGGTCAGCAGCAGAGAGTAGCGCTTGCAAGAGCAATCGTTCTGGAGCCTAAGATTCTTTGCCTGGATGAGCCGCTATCCAATCTGGATGCAAAACTCCGCATTGATATGAGAATGGAATTAAAACGTCTCCAGAAAGAGCTGGGTATCACAACATTGTATGTTACGCATGACCAGGAAGAAGCGCTGACGCTTTCCGACCGGATCGCCGTATTTAACAATGGATATGTAGAACAGGTTGGAACGCCGTATGAGATCTATAATGAATCAAAAAGTGAGTTTGTCTGCGATTTTATCGGTGATATCAACCGCTTAAAGGGTGAACTTTTATCTGAGGTCAATACGCAGTCGGGTGCAAATTTAGATACAAACAAGACTGGATTTGTAAGAATTGAGAGATGTATCATTGAAGAAAAAGCCGGTTATGTGAAACTCACAGGCAAAGTGGAAGAAGCTGAATTTAGTGGTGTGCTGACAAAGTATGTGCTGGAATGTCATGGACAGGAGCTTAAATATCTTGAAAAAAATGATGGACGCAGGCTGTATCAGGAAAACGAACAGATAGACCTCTATATCAACCCACAGGATATCATGCAGTTTTAGGAGGGATATTTTATGAATAAACTCAAGCAAAAAATTCAGGATGGAACAATCAATATTCCCGGCATTATTATTAAAATTGCATTAATCTGGTTTATCATTACATTTCTGGTATTCCCAAACTTAAATCTGCTTGCCAGGGTATTTGTAAAAGACGGACATTTCACATTGGAAGCAATTGACAAGATCATGAAATCAGCAAGGGCCATGAAGAGTTTAAAGAACAGCTTTGTTCTGGCGATCGCTTCTATTATTACCGTAAATATATCCGGTATTTTAGTTGTACTGTTTACAGAATACTTTGACATCAAAGGGGCAAAAATATTAAGTCTTGGATTTATGTCAACACTGATCTACAGCGGCGTTGTTTTGGTTACAGGATATAAGTTCGTTTACGGTTCAACAGGAATCGTGACAAAAGTGCTGACCAATATTTTTCCAGGTCTGGATCCGAACTGGTTTGTCGGATTTGGTGCTGTACTTTTTATTATGACATTCTCGGGAACATCAAATCATATGATGTTTTTGACAAATGCGATACGAGGGCTGGATTATCATACGATAGAGGCGGCGAAGAATATGGGGGCATCCCAGAGTACGATTTTATTTAAAATTGTGCTGCCGACAATGAAACCTACCATTTTTGCGATTACAGTGCTTACTTTTATCGCAGCATTAAGCACAATGTCAGGACCTTTGATCGTTGGTGGCCCGGATTTCCAGACAATCAACCCGATGATCAAGACGTTTGCCAATATGACGGGATCGAGAGATATCGCAGCGCTGCTGGCAATCATCCTTGGAATTGCAACGACGATTCTTCTTGCAATCATGCAGAAAATTGAAAAAAAAGGCAATTTTATATCGGTTTCAAAGACAAAAGCCAAAATGGAAAAACAAAAGATTGAAAATCCGGTCATGAATGTGATCGCACATATTGTAGCTTATGTGATGTTTATCATTTACATGCTGCCGATCATCAACGTACTTGTATTTTCATTTACAGATGGATTGACGATCAAGACAGGTGTGATCAGAAAAGATTCTTTTACACTGGAGAATTACAAAAAACTGTTCCGTTCAGCCACTGCATATAAGCCGTATCTGGTAAGTATTGTGTATTCTCTGCTGGCGGCACTGGTTGTAGCTGTGATCTGTATTGTGGTTGCCCGTATTGTGACAAAAGCAAAACATAAATATGACAAGTTGTTTGAACCGTTTATTCTGATCCCATGGCTGCTGCCATCAACCATGATCGCACTTGGTTTGATGCTGACCTACGATGAGCCAAGAATGCTCCTGGCAGATAAGGTATTGGTTGCTACACCGATCATCCTGCTGTTTGCATACATTATTATTAAAATTCCGTTTTCATACCGAATGATCCGCGCCGGATTTGTCGGACTTGATGGAAATATGGAAGAGGCAGCACAGGTTATGGGCGCAAAACCGCTCTATACGATGAGGAAAGTCATTCTTCCGATTATTATGCCAATCGTATTATCTGTCATTGTATTGAACTTTAACGGACTTTTATCAGAATATGACTTATCCGTATTTTTATATCATCCATCCTATCAGCCGCTTGGAATCGTGATCAAGCTGGCAACGGATGAGACAGCGACCATAGATGCACAGGCAATGGCATTTGTTTATACGGTAGTGCTTATGATCATTTCTACGATTGCACTTTGGCTTGGCAGATATGACGGACTTGGAAAGATAAAATCTTTTTTTACAAAAAAGAAAAACGGGGGTAAAAATTAAATGGAATCGATCATTGAATTAAGAAAAAAAACAGGTGTTCTGGTTGCCGCCCACAGAGGAACCAGTGGGGGAAATATTCCGCCAAACTCGATTGCGGCTTTTGATATTGCACTCAAGGAGGGCGCAGACATTTTAGAGATGGATCTGTTTCAAAGTATCGATGGCGAATTGTTTGTATTCCACACAGGAATGGAACCGAGCCATCTTGACAGACATATCAGGATTGAACGGTATACAGCCGGGGAGATCAGACAGATGAGACTCTGTAACAGTGATCTGCAGCAGACATTTCTGCCGGTAAATTCATTTGATGATGTGTTAGAGCATTTGAAGGGAAAATGTAAACTGAATCTTGACAGAAGCATCAATATTATTGAACCGGTTATGAAAGCAGTAAAGAAACATGGAATGGAAGATCAGATTTTAATGAAGAGTGATCCTTCTGACCAATCTTTGAAATTAATTGAAGCTTATGCACCAACGATCGATTATATGCCAATTTTCATGGAAGAGGATTTTGCCTCTGATAAAATTGAAAAAATGAACATCAATTATATAGGGGCAGAGATTGTGTTTGAAAAAGAAACATCTCCGGTGATCCAGGAATCTTATCTGGAAATGCAGAAGAAAAAGGGGCGGATTCTCTGGGGCAATGCGATTTTATATTCCAGCCGGGTTCCATTGGCAGCAGGGCATAGCGATGACGTTTCGCTGACCGATGATCCTGCGAAAGGATGGGGATGGCTTGCAGATAAAGGATTTGACATTATCCAGACAGACTGGACAAAGCATTGTGTGGATTACCTGAAAGAAAATAATTATCGGAAGTGATGCGTATGGATTTAAATTTTTTGGGATGTGGTTCGGCATTTAATCCGTTGTACGGGAATACAAGTGCCTATTTTACAAACAAGGATCAGCTATATGTGATCGATGGCGGGGAGAGTGTATTTTTGAAATTGTATCAGAAAGAACTCTTAAAGAAATACGCCGGTATCACAATTATGGTAACACATATGCATGCAGATCACGTGGGAAGTCTTCCGTCTATCATTTCCTATTGTTATTATGTACTTGGGAAAAAAGTGACGGTCATCTATCCGGAAAAGTCTTTGTGGATTCTGCTTGGATTGATGGGAATCGACCCGGATATCTATATTCCTGTGGAGAGCAGTCTGTTTACCGCAGAGGGACTGAAGGTTTGGGCTGTTTCTGTGAAACATGCGGATGATATTTCCTGCTTTGGTTATATCATTGAATTTGCAGGAGAGAAGATTTACTACAGTGGAGATTCGTATGAGATTCCCAAAGATGTATTAGACGGATTTTATAAAAGGGAAATATCAACAATCTATCAGGATACAACAGAATTTACATCGGATCACAGGTCACATTGCCCATTAGAGGAGCTGGAGGAATGTATACCGGCGGATTTAAGAAGGAATGTTTTTTGCATGCATTTTACTACAGATTTTACGGAAAAATTAAAGAAAAAAGGATTCGGTTATATTCAAAGTAATTGCAGGTGAGAATGGAGAGAAGAGCAATTTGAAAGATGATTTTAAATTGCTCTTTTTCTTTATCCTAAGATGCACAAAAAGATTCGTTGGAGATAAAATAGTGGGAAGGTGAAATCATGTGGAGAGCTTTTATTGACGCAATGGCAGAATGGAACAGCGTAGCGATTTGCGGACGCCTTGCGCTGGCAATCCTAACGGGAACTGTGATAGGAATTGACCGTGGGTTAAAACGGCGCGGAGCCGGGATCAAGACACATGCATTAGTGTGCCTTGGATCCGCTTTGGTAATGCTGACCAGTGAATATATGTCGATGAATTTTGACCAGAAAGCCGATCTTGCACGGCTCGGTGCACAGGTGATCAGTGGGGTAGGATTCCTGGGGGTAGGCACAATATTGGTAACGGAGAAACAAAGAGTCCGGGGGCTTACCACAGCAGCAGGACTTTGGGCATGTGCCTGTGTGGGTCTGGCGATTGGAATCGGGTTTGTGGAAGGTGCAGTCTATACGCTGGTATTCATTGTTGTTGTATTGCGCCTTCTGAATAAAATCGACATTTTTTTACAGAAACATGCGAAAGTATTTGATCTTTATCTTGAACTGGAAAATGGAAAGAGCATTGGATTGTTTTTGCAGGAGATGCGAAGCCGGAATGTGAAAACAGAGACGGTTGAAACAACCAAAAATAAACTGCCGGGTAAATTTTCCTCTTTAGTGGTAACTCTGGAAGTCAATCACTATAATATGAGACCGGAACTGATCGATGAGATCAGAAATTTTGACTATGTGCACTATGTGGAAGAAATGTAAGCATCTGGAAATATTGCAAATTCAGGATTAGAATGTATCAAAACTGGAAAGCAGAAGGGGGATAAAAATTTATGGATTCAAAAAAAATAAAAGTGTGGGCGCACCGTGGAGCAAGTGGTTATGCACCGGAGAATACAATGGATGCATTTCGAAAAGCCATTGAGATGAAAGCAGATGGAATCGAACTGGATGTGAATCTGACGAAAGATGGGGAAGTGGTTGTAATACATGATGAGGTTCTTGACAGAGTCAGTGATGGAACCGGACGTGTACAGGACTTTACCTGTAATGAATTAAAAAAATTTAATTTTAATAAAATACATCCGGAATATGAGAAAGAAGAGATACCAACATTAGAGGAAGTTTATCAGTTGATAAAGCCGACGGATCTCACCATTAATGTGGAAATGAAGACCGGAAACACGTTTTATCCGGGAATGGAAGATAAGGTTTTAGAACTGACAAAAAAATATGACATGATGGATCGTATCATAGTTTCCTCATTCAATCATTATACGATCCGCAGTATGAAGGAAAAATGCCCGGAATTAAAAACAGGTGCACTGTATGCGGATGGAATTATAAATGCGGTCGATTATGTGGCGGATGTTGTGCGGGCAGATGCTCTGCATCCGGGGTGGACGAAAATTTTTTATCCAAATTATCTGGAGGACTGCAGGCGGAGAAATATATTAGTGCATGTATGGACGATCAATAATGAGGAAGACATGCGGCGCTGCTGTGAGATGGGACTCGATGCAATTATTACGAACTATCCGGATGTGGCGAGAAAAGTGGTGGATGAGTACCCGCTTAATTAAAATTGTGCATGCGGAAATATATCAAAATAATTTGATATATTTCCGCATTTCTATTATAATCAGCCGTAAAAGAAGTAATATATTGCCATCAGGAGAGGAAATAAATATGAAAACCTGAAAAGATGCCGCGAAAGAGAAAAGACCGCTTCCGGTAGGAGTTTCTGATTATGTCAGAGCACAGGCAGAGTATTATTATGTGGATAAAACGCTGTTGATCAAAGAATTTTTAGACAGAAAACCGCTGGTTTCCCTGTTTACCAGACCGAGAAGATTTGGAAAGACATTAAATATGGATATGTTACGGGTGTTCTTTGAAATATCGGACGAGGATACCAGTATTTATTTTAAAGAGAAAGCTATCTGGAAGTGTGGACAGGAGTATACCAGACAACAGGGAAATAGCAGCAGTGTATATGTATCAGATAATGAATTTATCATTTGCCCGATTGTGGATGAAGATCGTGATAATTATGTAGAATTGCATCGTCAGATAAGTGGTGAGCATACATTGTTTTTAAATGAGCATTGCAAAGATATGATGTGGGAACAGGTTTTAGAGGGAGAAGATAAAGTATTTTCTGTATTTGAAATAAATGGCGATTATTGTGGAAGTCTGGAATTGCAGAATCCGGACTCTGATACACCTGAAATAGGAATAGATCTTTTCGAGAATAAGAGAAATAAGGGAATAGCGCCGAAAGTGGTAAAATTATTGGCAAAAAGATGCTATAAGGACAGGAAAGTAGATTATTTTCTGATTAGAAGAACAGAATTCATTAGTCAGGCGATTTATCTGGATTTCCCAACAAAAAAATGTTAAGATAAAATAAATTCGTGTTTCGGGACAGTGATGAATAAGGAGGTATGAGATGGAACCAATGTATTTATCAATCCAGCAGAAAGAGACCGGCAGACAGATCAAGAGGCTTCTATCAGAACACGGTTACACGGTGAAAGATGTCCAGACCGCGATGGGATTTGAAAATCCGCAGGCAGTCTACAAATGGATCTCAGGAAAATCGCTGCCGAGTTTGGACAATTTTATAATTTTAAGTAGATTATTGCATACCAGTATTGAAGATATCCTCGTCATTGACGGGGATATCGTTCGTTTATGGTATATTTTATTTCGGAAATTAAACTAGCGGTAGAATGACAAACTTTTCTGTATGTCTTATATTGATATCATCATGAAGGATAGTTGGGAGAGGAAAAAGGTAAATGAAAAAAATAACATCGGCATATGCAAATAAATGGCTTAAAAGCCTGGAAGAAGACAAGGAATACTGGATAAATAAGGAAGAAGCGTCAAGTACCTATGTGGCTGCGATCAATGAGGAGCCTGTGATCCCCGAATATGCAGTTCCCGAGTATCGGTATGTCAACTATGATCTTGATCTGGTCAAGCAGGAATATGAGCGGGTATCTCAGAATGTCATGGAATTGCAGATGGCATTGGATCAATATAACCAGACGGTGCAGTTTGAGGTAGATCTTTAAAAAATTTTCCGTGCAGGGTGCGGTCACAGGTAAATAGTGCAAAATAGTTCAGGTTCAGTGATAAAGTTTTTTCTGTTATTCGTTATTTGTTATTCGTTAAAGTTCATAGTGATTTAAATCCGGATACGATAAATTTTAAATGCGCCCAGCAGAAAACCTGCAGGAAACTGCGATGCGGAGGTTCGGTTTCAAGCATCAGATGATGAAAGGAAGATAAACTTACATGGTAAAGAAAATCATGCGTGATCCCCTGTTTCTGGGACAGAAATCAGAGGATGCAACAGAAAAAGATAAGTAGGTCGTAACGGATCTTTTGGAGGGCATGTACAAGATATAAAGAAGACAGAAATGGAGGAATACATTTTGAAAAATTATTATAAATTACAGAGCCCATCATTTTTTAAATTTCAATATGTATTTCTTGACAGTGAAGATTATCTGGCAGATCAGTTATTTATAAAATACAAGGTAACTGTGGATTTTGGAGATGAATATGTAAAAGAAAATTCGCCGTATCATGTGATATTTTGCAAAATAAGAAAAAGGGATGAAAAAAAGTTTCTCGATGCACTTTCTGAGATGTATGACAAGATGCTTCTTATGGGATATAAAGATTATCAGGAAGTTTGTGATAATTTTATAAGAGTTGTAGAGAAAAATGAAAAAGAGAAGTAGCATGGTTTTACTCTTGACATCCACCCAACCCCGCAATACAATACTTGCATATGCAACTATTGGAGGTGCAAGTAATGTTGAAACGAGTTTTTTCTTATATGAAAGAATATAAGAAATATGCATGGTCAGGTTTGTTATGCATTGGCGTGGAGGTGGTCTTAGAGATCACAGTGCCGCTTCTCATGGCAGACCTGATCGATTATGGAGTCACAAATGCGGATGAGACTTACATTATAAAAAAAGGTCTGCAGATGGCACTCTGTGCAGTGCTGGCATTGATCCTTGGTGTCGGAAGTGCAAAATTTTCCGCGCTTGCAGGACAGGGACTCGGTGCAAATATAAGAAAGGCGGAGTACGAGAAACTCCAGTCTTATTCATTTTCCAATATAGACCATTTCAGTGTGTCGTCGCTTGTCACGCGCCTGACGAGCGATGTGACGAACATCCAGAATGCGGTGTCCACCGGTATGCGTCCGTTTGGGCGGAGTCCGGTCATGCTTATTTTTGCGACATCGTTTGCATTCCGGATCAATTCGACGCTGGCGCTGGTCTTTCTTGTGGCACTGCCGACGTTAGCAGTGCTTTTAATTCTTATTATTATAAATGTCGGGCCGCTTTACGGGCGCATGCAGAGTGCGATCGATCAGGTGAACCGGTGTATTCAGGAAAATCTTACGGCGATCCGTGTTGTGAAATCCTATGTCAGAGGCGATTACGAAGTGGAAAAGTTCGGTGTCGTCAATGAAAATTTAAAATCAGAATCTGAAAAAGCATTTGGAACAGCAGTGCTAAATATGCCCGCCATGCAGTTTGTGATGTACGGGACGATCCTTGGAATCCTTTTGATCGGGGGAAGGCTGATCAATGAGGGGCAGATGATGATCGGACAACTCACCAGTTTTTTGAGTTATGTGCTGTTAATTCTTAATTCCCTGATGATGATGTCAAATGTGTTCCTGCTCATGACAAGGTCGCTGGCATCCGCAGAGCGGATCATGGAAGTCATTGATGAAAAAATCGATATCACAGATGAAAATGCAAAAGACATTGCCGTGGCAAAAGGTGAGATCGAATTTGACCATGTGTGGTTCAAATACAAGGACACTGCAAAGGAATATGTGCTCTCCGATGTTTCTTTCCATATCAAACCGGGGCAGACGGTCGGCATCATCGGTCAGACCGGTTCGTCAAAGACTACACTGGTGCAGCTTATCCCAAGGCTTTACGATGTGACAAAGGGCGAGGTAAAGATCGACGGAATCAATGTAAAAGAGTATCCGGTCAGACATCTTCGGGACGCAGTTGCGATGGTACTGCAGAAAAATACGCTGTTTTCCGGTTCACTGATCGATAACCTCCGCTGGGGAAATGAAAATGCCACATTGGATGAGATTAAAGAAGCATGTCAGATTGCCTGTGTGGATGAGTTTGTGGACCGGCTTGCGGATGGTTATGATACCGAGATGGGGCAGGAGGGAGTCAATGTGTCCGGCGGGCAGAAACAGAGGATCTGCATTGCCAGAGCCATTTTGAAAAAGCCGAAAGTACTGATCTTAGATGACTCCACAAGCGCGGTGGACACCGCGACGGAGGCGAAGATACGAATCGGGCTTGCAGAAAAACTGCCGGATATGACAAAGATCATCATTGCGCAGAGGATATCGTCTGTCCGCCATGCTGACCAGATCATTATCATGGACAGGGGGCATGTGGAGGCAATCGGCACACATGAGAGTCTGCTCCGTGACAATCAGATCTATCAGGAAATCTATGCATCACAGAAGGAAGGAGCTGATCTTTAATGGCAAAGTATGTGGGATATAAAAGACCAAAAGATACGAAAAAGACCATGAAGCACTTCCTGACTTATCTCGGTCATTACAAGTGGGCATTTTTCCTTGTGGCAATTCTTGTATTTATCAGTGCGGGGGCAGGAATCTGCGGCACATATCTGATCAAACCGCTCGTCAACAATTTCATTGAGCCGGGAAATATGAAGGGACTTCTTTTGGCAGTCATCGGCATGGGTGTGATGTACCTGTGCGGTGCGCTCGCAACGCTCGGCTATAACCGGCTGATGGTGCACACCTCGCAGAAAGTCGTGAGCGAAATCCGCATGGATCTGTTCCGGCACACACAGAAACTCCCACTGAAATATTTTGACGACAACACGCGCGGCGAGATCATGAGCCATTTTACCAACGATGTCGACACGGTGCAGGAGGCGATGAACAACAGTTTTGCTATGATCATCCAGAGTTTTCTGACATTGTTTGGAACGATCACAATGATGATGGTGCTCAGCGTAAAACTGACCATGCTCGTGGTGGTATTTTTAGTCATTACCTTTTTGTTCATGCAGTACAATGGAAAATGCAGCAAAAAATATTATCACAGACAGCAGCAGGAACTCGGAAACATCAACGGTTTTGTGCAGGAGATGATGGCAGGGCAGAAGGTGGAGAAAGTTTTCAACCATGAAAAGGAAAACTTTAAAGAGTTCTGTGAAATGAATGAGCGGTTTCGCAAGGAGTCTACAAATGCACTGGCACATTCAGGTATGCTCGTGCCGGTGATCGTGGCGCTTTCCTATTTTAACTATGCGCTCTCAGCATGTGTCGGCGGCATGTTTGTGATCCGCGGGCTCATGGATTTGGGAAGCCTGTCGGCTTATCTTGTATATGTGAGACAGAGTGCGATGCCGTTAAATCAGTTTACACAGCAGGTCAATTTCCTGTTGTCGGCGCTCTCAGGTGCAGAGCGTATTTTTGGCATGATGGACGAGACGGAGGAGATTGACGAGGGAAAAGTGACACTCTGCAATGTCTGTAAAAATGCGGATGGCACACTGACAGAATGCGCGGAAATTACAGGATTGTATGCGTGGAAACTGTCATCAGGAGAACTGGTACTGTTAAAGGGAGATGTGCGTTTCCATGATGTCGTATTCGGCTATGTGTCGGAGAAAACGGTGCTGAACGGAATATCATTGTTTGCAAAACCGGGACAGAAGATCGCTTTTGTCGGATCAACGGGTGCCGGAAAGACAACGATCGTAAACCTCATCAACCGGTTTTATGATATTCAGGCGGGACAGATCACATATGATGGGATCGACGTCAAAGATATTCGAAAAGATGACCTGCGGCGTTCCCTTGCCATGGTCATACAGGATACACATTTGTTTACCGGGACGATCGCAGACAATATCCGTTACGGGAAACTGGATGCGACGGATGAGGAGATCCGGGAGGCGGCGAAGATCGCCAATGCGGATTCCTTTATCAGCCGTCTGCCGCAGGGGTATGACACGATGCTTTACGGAGATGGGAGCAACTTATCTCAGGGACAGCAGCAGCTCATCGCGATCGCAAGAGCGGCGATCGCAAAACCTCCGGTACTGATCTTAGACGAGGCGACAAGTTCGATCGACACAAGGACGGAGCGTTTGATCGAAAAAGGCATGGATGCCATTATGGAGGGAAGAACCGTATTTGTCATTGCACACAGGCTCTCAACCGTAAGAAATTCCAATGCGATCATGGTACTTGAAAAAGGTGAGATCATTGAGCGCGGCAGTCATGACGAGCTTTTAGAGCAGAAAGGCAGATATTATCAGTTGTATACAGGACAGTTTGAATTGGAGTGATGCTAGGGTGAAAAATGAGATTTTTGATGTTGAAATGTTAAGAAGACGGTTTATCCGGCCGTATTTTATAGAGCTTGGACTTACGGTGGGACAGGGACAGCCGCACATTTTAAAGGAACTGAGGGAGCACGGTGCAATGAACCAGAAAGAATTGTCTGATGCCTGCCTGATCGAAGTTACGACGATGTCGCGGACGATCGACCGGTTAGAAAAGATGGGACTTGTAAAGCGGGAGAGCAATCCCGCCTGCCGCCGTTCCTGGACGATTGCACTCACGGAAGAAGGATGTGAGATGGCGGATAAAGTTATTGAGATATTTGAGATGACAGATGGTATAATGAAAAGCGGAATGAGTGAGAGTGAGCTGGAAACATTGTCTGCCGGGCTTGAAAAAGTAAAGGAAAATCTGTGGACGGCAATCAAGGATAATGAAGAAAATATGAGGTAAACAAAATACAAACTGAAATCAAATATGGAATGAAATCAAGTGTAATAGTAAACACAGCATTTGAAGAAAAGGAGAGAAATGCAATGGGCTATTTAATTTCAGAGACAACAAAAGAAGAGCGGGAGAAGATCGTGGCGGAATCATTAGGAAATATTGATGCAGCCTGTGATGGCTGCATGTCCGGACTCGTGGAAATGTATCAGGATTACATCGACGGGAAATTGAACATAGCGGGTACTATGCCTTGAAAAATCTTATGGAATCGCTTAAGATATCATTAATTAGGCGGTAAATCCTAATAATGATTTTTGAAATGCCTCAACAGATGGCATTTCCCAGGCATCAAGATGTTGTAGCATCATGATGCCATAGAGGCGGCAGTACCACATCTTAGTCGATCGGTGCCTGCCGTCTTCTAATTTATAGTCTTCTTTCTCACGCTTATTAGAGCGTTCCACGGAAGTTCTTCGATTGTATTCCTTTTCCCATGCTTTTGAGTCTCTTGGCGGTATGTTAAACAGCCTTGGATTATCCTCGGTAAAGATGTGCACGGTTCTGCCGTATTTTGCTGGCGAACAGGGATGTTCACAGAAACAGCCACGTTTCCGGTTAGCCTTTGGACACCGGTATTTCGCCCGGTGTTTAGCAGCTTCATAACCATCTTTATGCATGCGTAAGCCCAACTTACAGACAGGAACGCCATCATCGTCGATTGTGAAATCATTCTTATAAGTGAAGTGTCCGGTATGACCGGGGCTCAAGTCGATAAAAGGCGTGATCTTTTCCCGACAACAGTATTCATAGACAGCATAAGCATCATGGGCGGAATCCAGAAGGAGTTTTTCAATCCGGAATTCAGGAAGATATGCTTTCATCGTGAAAAAGGAATGTAGAAACGAAAGCATGTCATGCCGGGAAGCCCGTTCCAAAAGCGGAAATATGGGAAGGTCGCTGTGAGAATCGGATGCCACGTACATGTAGAGATGGTAGCCGAAAAAATAGCATTGGATAGGAGGATATCTTAAGTATCTTCCATTTTAGAGTTATTTTGTTAAAAAGTGTCAAAAGAGTGATATTGACGAGTCAGTTCAGTTATAGAGATGATGAAAGAAAATGATTAATATAAAGATACACCAGAAGAGAGGTGAACATAAATCACACTGTCACAGAGAGGAGAAAATGTATGAAAAAAAGAATTCTAGCAGCTATGCTTACTTTGTCTATGGTTGTGTCCATGACAGCATGCGGAAATTCAGAAGCAGGAGGATCAAAGGATTCAGCTAAAAATAACGGTAATGGGGATGAACCATATACAGTTACCATGGTTCTGAATGGAAGCACACAGCCGGATGAAGAAAGAATCGAACAAAAAATCAATGAGATTCTTGAACCGGAACTTAATGCGAATCTTGATATTGTTGTGCTGCCGTGGGCAAGTGCAAGCCAGCAGTTACAGCTTATGTTATCAGGGGATGAAAAAATTGATGTCTTTTATACCCAGGCAACCAATGCAGTGCAGTATATGAATGCAGGACAGATTGTAGACATGTCTGAACTGATTGATAAATATGGAACAAATATCAAACAGATTTATGGAGAGGATATAGCTAAGATCAATCAGGTCGAAGGCTTTGTATATGGCGTGCCAAATCAGATTGAACGAGGAAGTATTCCTGCCATATTTATGAGAAAAGATCTGGTGGAAAAGTACAATATTGATACAACACAGATTAAAGAACCAAAAGATCTGGAAAGTGTTTTTGAGACAGTAAAAGCGGGAGAGCCGGATATGACAATGTTATATTCGAGCAGTGAGAATGATGCACCGGCTACAAGATTATTCCGTGGAGATACTCTGTCAGATAACAATTATCTTGGTGTACTCATGGATCAGACGAACAGCACAAAATTAGAAAACTTCTTTGCGACGGACTGGTTTAAAGATACAACTACCATGCTGCATAACTGGTATCAGAAGGGATATATCAGCCAGGATGCAGGAACTAACACAGAGAACTGGAGAACAGTATGCAAGGCTGGAAATTTATTTTCACTGTTTTTTTCTTATCATCCTGGAACACCGGTAGAATTTGAAAGCTCCACCGGCTATGATTTTGAGATCGTGCCATTTTATAACGAACCGATCATAAATAGCTCATCCTATAATGGTGTTACATTCTCAATTGCCCAGAATTCAGAAAATCCGGAGAAAACAATGGAAGTACTGGATTATATCTACGGAAGTTCAGAGATCATGAATCTTTTAAACTGGGGTGAACAGGATAAAGACTATGTGATAGAAGATGCTGATAATGGCATTATCAATTTCCCGGAAGGAATCACTTCTGATAATGCAGGCTATAACTTAAACCTTGGATGGGAATTGCCAAATCAGTTTATTGCTTATAAATGGACTGGTTCAGATCCGCAATTATGGGAAAAAATGGAAGAATTTAACGGTTCTGCAAAGAGCTCCAAAGCAGTAGGATTTTTATTTGACAGCAGTAATTGTTCAAGTGAGATCGCAGCTCTTTCCAATATTGTAAAACAATACAGCGGAGCACTTTACAGCGGTTCCGGAGATCCAGATGAACTTATTCCGGAATTGTTAGAAGCATTAGATGATGCGGGAATCAATGAAGTGATCCAGGCAAAACAGGAACAGTTAGATGCTTTTCTTGCAGCAAAATAATCAGGTTCAGAAGGAAAGTCCCACAGATACAACGTGGGACTTTTTCATAAAAGGAGAAACTTATGAAGAAGAAAAAGAACAAAGTTAAGGAATATCTGCCGCTCTATCTGATGATGCTTCCGGGATTATTATATCTGCTGATCAATAATTATCTTCCGATGACAGGTATTATACTTGCTTTTAAAAAGTTGAATTTTTCAAAAGGAATTTTGGCAAGCCCGTGGGCAGGACTGGATAATTTTAAATTTTTGTTCTCGTCAAAAGATGCCTGGATTATTACAAGAAATACATTGCTATATAATATAGCGTTTATTCTTGTCAATATGGTCGTTGGAATTGCAATCGCAATTTTAATCTGTGAAGTTAAGAACACAAAAATGAAAAAAATATACCAGAGTGCTATATTATTGCCATTTTTGATGTCGATGGTCATTTTAAGCTATATTGTGTATGCACTTTTAAGTGCCGAAAATGGTCTTGTAAACAATACGATCCTGCCATTACTGCATATAGATCCGATCCAGTGGTATCAGAAACCAAAATACTGGCCGGCGATTCTTATCATTGCAAACTGCTGGAAAGGAGTGGGATACGGATGTCTGATTTATATTGCATCGCTGATCGGTATTGATCCGACTTATTATGAGGCAGCAAGACTGGATGGAGCCACAAAGTGGCAGGAAATCACAAAAATCACATTGCCATGCCTGGTACCGACAATCATTACGCTGTTATTATTGAGCATTGGAAGAATCTTCTATTCTGATTTTGGATTATTTTATCAGGTTCCGATGAACTCCGGTGTGTTGTTCCCAACAACAAACGTAATTGATACGTATGTATATCGTGCATTGATCGAACAGGGAAATATCAGTATGTCATCCGCAGCGGGTGTATACCAGTCATTAGTAGGTTTTGTCATTGTCATGTTAAGTAACTGGATCGTTAGACGTGTAGATAAAGACAGAGCATTGTTTTAGGAGGAGAGTCCATTATGACAAATTCAAAAAAAACAAAGAGATACCAGTTTTGGATCAATCTGATACTGATCGTGATGACATTGACCATTATTTTACCATTTCTGCTGGTATTTATTTCATCCATCACGGATGAAACAGTGTTGATCCGGAATGGATATTCCTTTTTCCCGGAAAAGGTAAGCTTATATGCATATCAGTATATTATCAGACAGGGAGAGAAAATACTCCGTGCGTATGGCGTTACAATTCTTATTACAGTAGTAGGTACATTTTTTAATCTGATGTTTTCAGCATTACTGGCATATCCGCTGTCTGTGAAGACATTGCCTTATAGAAGGCAGATTACTTTTTTTGTATTTTTTACAATGTTATTTAATGGCGGTTTAGTACCTACATATCTGATGTATGTAAATTATTTTCATATAAAAAATACAATATGGGCACTGATAATTCCTAATTTGTTGCTGAGTGCGAACAATGTGCTGATGATACGGAGCTATTTTATGACAAGTATTCCGGAAGCATTGTATGAAGCGGCAAAAATTGATGGCGCAGGACATACAAAAATCTTTTTTCAGATTACGTTTCCACTTGGTAAACCTATCCTTGTAACCATGGGATTATTTTCGGCACTGGCATATTGGAATGACTGGACAAATGGTTTATACTATTTATCAGGAAATCAGGGACAGAAATTATATAGTATCCAGAATCTTTTGAATCAGATGATCACTGATATCCAGTATCTTGCAAGCGGTAAGGTTGCCGGAAATATAGGGGCAGAAGTTGCAAAACTTCCGACAACGTCCATAAGGATGGCAATTGCTTTTATAGCAATGCTTCCATTATTTATCATTTATCCGTTTTTACAGAAATATTTCGCAGAGGGTATTACGCTAGGGGCAGTAAAAGGTTAAAGGAATATCATGGCGTTTGGAAAAAAGATGAATTTAAAAAGACGAAAAAAGAAATCTTTAGCACAACAGAGTAAGCAAATATTAATTTTAATGACAGTCATTCTGGTAATTATTCTGGGAGGATGCACTTATGTTTTAAACAAAACAAGTGGGCAGATTTACGAACAGATGAGCCAGATGGCACAGCTGTATGCGCAGGAGCTTGACAATCGTTTTTTGAGGATCAGCCGGAATCTTTTTTCTACGATCATGGATACCAATGAGACAAATTCCACGTTCTATGGAAATGTAAATCTGATGAAGAATGGGGATTATTCGGAGTATGCGATCGGAAAACTCAGAGAAGAATATTTTTCTTCAGCATGGGAATATGGAACGGAATACAGGATTTTTTTATACACACATGATACGGATAAATTATATCAGCTTTCCCTGTCTTCGGATGGAAATTACACAATGTCACCTGATATTGCAGCGTCTATCCGTGAGCAGATAGACAAATTAGATGAAAAGACATATGCAGTGAAGCGGAAGTGGGATGTTTTGGAGTGTGATAATGAGGTATATATCTGTAAAATTGCACAAAAAAATGGAATTGTATTAGGATGCATTGTAAATGTAAAAAGTATCTTAGAACCATTCTCAAAGCTTTCGTTGGGAAAGCATGGATATGTAAGCCTTGTCGATCAGGATGAGGTCTGTATAGGTATGTTAGACCAGAGCGGAATCATATCAGAGCCGCAAAGTATGAATACCAAAAATACTTATACGATCCGTCAGGGATTATCCAGAGCACCCTTTGAGATCAGGATCGGGATTTCTTTAGGCGGTGTCTTAAGCCTGATGGCGGGAAGTCTGCTCGGAATGACAGTATTGATCTTTATGATTCTTATTATGAGTGGGATATCGCTATTTCATGTGTATTCCAATATTATGAAACCGCTTAAAGTGTTCACACAAAACCTTCAGCAATATGATGAGGGTGGATATATGCTGAACATGACGGAAGGAAATCTGCTTGAATTAGAGCAGATTGATGGAAAATTCCGTACAATGATCCATCAGATCCGCAAATTGAAGATCACGCTATATGAACGGGAATTAGAGAAACAGAAAATTGAGATGGATTATCTGAAAATGCAGATCCGGCCGCATTTTTATTTGAATTGCCTGAACTTTATTTACAGCATGATCGACTTTGGCGATTATGAACACGCAAGGGCAATGACAAAAATCACTTCGGATTATCTTTCATATATTTTTCGGAATACAACGGACAGAGTTCCGGTTTTAGCGGAATCAAAGCATTGTGAAGATTATTTAAAAATCCTGCTGCTGAGGTATCCGGATAAGTTTACCTATTATATTGAAGTTCATGATGAAGTGGCAGATGCGGAGATATTTCCATTCTTAATACAGGTTTATGTTGAAAATGCTGCAAAACAGGCATTGATGGCAGATGAAAAAATGCTGATCTCAGTTACGGTATATCCTGAGGACAGGGACGATGAAAAATACGTTAATATTTTTATCTCGGATACGGGAAAGGGATTTCCGGACGAAATATTATGTAAACTACAAAATGGACAAAACATTTCTGACAATGGAAAACATATCGGTATTTGGAATTGTATGAGGCGGTTTCAGTATTATTATGGGGATCAGGGAGAGATCCATTTCAGCAATAGTCCATTAGGTGGTGCCGTTGTGGATATTCATGTTCCATATAAAATCGGAAGGAGCGATACACAGGAATGAAATTATTGCTGGTGGATGATGAACGTTATGTGATTGAAAGTATAAAGAAAAATATCTGCTGGGAGCGGACAGGTATTACTGAGATTTATACAGCATTTACTATGAAACAGGCACAGGAAATTATAACAGCTGTTAAAATGGACATTATTATCAGTGATATTGTGATGCCTGCTGCAACAGGATTTGATCTGGTGCAATGGGTGAGGGAGCAGAATTTCAGGATACAGGTTATTTTTTTGACCAGTTATGCGGAATTTGACTATGCAAGACGTGCGATACAGCTGGAAAGCGTTGAATATCTGCTAAAGCCAATTGATTTTGAAAAACTGGAGGAAGCATTAAAAAAAGCAGAACAGGCAGTGCTTCAGGAAAAACATATCGAAAAACTTACAGAAGCGAGTGAGCAGTGGGAAAAAGACCGGATAATCCTGCAAAAGGATATCTGGAGAAATTTATTGAGCGGTAACATGACACAAAACCAGTTCTGCGAATCTGCAAAAAGGATGGATCTGTATCAGGATGGATTGATATATTTTAAACTGATCTGCTTTTATATGGATCATAAAGCGGAAGAGACACAAAAGTGGGACCCTTCCACCATCGAATTTGTCATGCAAAATGTGTTGACGGAGTTATTTCATTCCTTTTATGCCAGAGTGGACACCGTATTTTGTGAAAACGAATGTCGATACTGGGTGGTTCTGTCAACGGATAAAATGCCGGAAGAAGGAGAAAAAATAAGGGAAAAAGATCTGCTCAATCATTTTGTGCAATGGATGACAGATCATGTACATTCCTATTTTTGGTGTGGAGCGGGAAATTGGAGTGGATTTTCTGAAGTGACCGCACAGGCTGACGATTTGCGGAAGATGCGTGAAAGCAGTCTGTCGGTATGGAATGAGGTTATATATCTGTATGAGTTCCAGCCGAGTGGAACAGTCTATAAAAATCCGGAGCTGGATACATGGAAAACCCTTTTGGCAGAGGAGGAAGTGGAAGCAGTCATAGCAAGCATACGCAGTTATCTGGAGACAGTCAGGAAGAATGAGATGATCACACGGCAGTTTTTGGTGTCATTAAGGACGGACGTTACACAGATGGTGTATGTATGGCTGTCAGAGATGGGGATTTATGCCAATGCACTTTTTTCAGATAAAGAGAGTGAGAATTACATGCTTGGCGCTGTAAATGGATTTAACGAAATGATGGAGTATGTAGAAAATCTCATGCGGAAAGCGGTTGGATATAAATTATATATCACAAAAGAAGACACTGTCGCAGATCAGATATGTACCTATATTGACAGTCATTTCAGGGAAGAGATACACAGAGATGAACTGGCAGAATTAGTCTATTTGAATACAGACTATATGTCTCGGATGTTCAAAAAAGAAAAGGGAGTATCTATAAGCAATTATATATTGCAGAAAAGGGTAGACGAAGCAAAAAAACTTTTGTGTGGCAGCAGTCTTCCAATCAATACGGTTTCATTACATATTGGATATAGTAATTTTTCCTATTTTACAAAAATGTTTAAGGAGAATACAGGATTGACGCCACTGGAATATAGAAGAAAATTTGGAGAGGAAACATACGTATGACAGAACAGAAATTAACAGAACTTTTGAGAGACATGTCTCTGGAAGAAAAAGTAAATCAGATGAGTCAGGTGACAGGAGGATTTTTTAATGGTGAAATCGTTGTCACAGGTCCTATGGCGGATAAGGGATTTACAGAAGACAATGTAAATCTTGCAGGATCAGTCATCGGATCCATGGGCGCTGAAACCCTGAAAAGTATACAAAAAAACTATATGGAAAAGCATCCGCACCATATTCCATTGCTGTTTATGCTAGATGTCATAAATGGTTATAAGACGGTGTTTCCAATTCCGCTTGCGCAGGGAGCTTCCTTTGAACCGGAATTGTCAGAACAGTGTGCATCTGTGGCAGCAAAGGAGGCTTCGGTCAGCGGTCTTCATGTGACATTTGCACCTATGACAGATCTGGTAAGAGATGCAAGGTGGGGACGTGTCATGGAATCAACGGGAGAAGATCCTTACCTGAACAGTCTATTCTGTGCAGCAATGGTGCGTGGATTTCAGGGAAACAGCCTGAAAGATAACTATGCAATTGCAGCATGTGTCAAACATTTTGCAGGATATGGTGCACCGACAGCAGGGAGAGATTATAATACGGTAGAACTTTCCGAACATACATTCAGAGAGTTCTATCTGCCATCGTATCAGGCGGGAATCGATGCAGGTGCAGCTCTTGTTATGACATCTTTTAATACAGTTAACGGAATCCCGGCAACCGGAAATAAAAAGTTGATGCGGGACATTTTGAGAGAGCAGATGAAGTTCGATGGTGTACTTATATCAGACTGGGCAGCCATCGAGGAGACCATTTATCACGGATATTGTGCAGACAGAGAAGAGGCAGCAGTGCGTGCAGTGGAAGCAGGCGTAGATATTGACATGATGACAGGCATTTACTGTGAAAATCTGTGTCAGATGGTCAGGGATGGAAAAATAAAAGAAGAACTTATAGATGAGGCATGTCTTCGTATTCTGCGGCTTAAAAATAAGCTGGGACTCTTTGAGAATCCATATAAAGATGCAGATCAGAAAAAAGAACAGGAATATATTTTATGTGAGGAGCACCGGAATCTGGCGAGAGAAGCTGCAAAGAAATCTTTTGTTTTGTTGAAAAATGAGGATCATATCCTGCCTTTAGAGCAACAGAAAAAGATTGCCTTTATTGGTCCGTATGTAGATAACAGAAACCTGTTTGGTGCCTGGTCATTTATCGCAGATGCAAAAGATGTTATGACGCTGCAAGAGGCAGTACAGGAACAGTACGTTTCAGAAAACAGTACATTTTGCCAGGGATCACCAATGTTAGGGGCGGATGTATGTCTGGAAGGATTTGGAGAACAGCAGCAGCAATCTTATACACGGGAGCAGGAGGATCATATGCTGCAGGAGGCGGTACAGGCAGCAAAAGAGGCAGATATTGTTGTACTTGCAATAGGAGAAGACCGTTTACAGTCGGGTGAAGCAACCAGTAACGCAAATATCAGAATCCCTGAGGTACAGGAAGCATTGCTTGATAGAATTGCGGAAGTCAATCAAAATATTGTAGTGGTTTTATTTTCAGGACGCCCGTTAGACATACGTGAAATAAACAAAAAGGCAAAAGCCATCCTTCAGGTGTGGCTGCCTGGAACAGAAGGAGCTAGGGCAATTGCGGACACTTTATTTGGAAAATATAATCCAAGCGGAAAACTGCCGATGAGTTTTCCATACTGTGTAGGACAGGTACCGGTACATTATAATGAATATTCAACAGGACGCCCACATATAGAAGGCAAAGATAAAGACAGATTCCGCTCGAAATATCTGGATATTCCAAATGAGCCATTGTATCCATTTGGATATGGCCTGAGTTACACAACATTTGAGGTATCAGATATTCATTTAGATCGGACATGGATGGATACATCGGGACAGATTGAAGCGGAGGTGACTGTAAAAAATACAGGAAACTGCACGGGAACAGAAACCTTGCAGCTTTATATCCATGATATTGCGGCTTCTGTAGTGCGTCCGGTCAAAGAATTGAAAGATTTTAAGAAGGTTACGCTTTTGCCTGGAGAGGAAAAAAAGGTAGTCTTTACCATAACAGAACAGGAACTGCGTTTTTTGACAGAGGATGGAATCTATGCGAGCGAAGCAGGAGAATTTGAAATATTTATCGGAAAAGACAGTTTGACAGGTAATAAAGCTTCATTTGTATTGAAAAAATGATCTGCATAAGTCTGAGATTTTTCATGATACTCTAAATAGAATGTCATCGGTTATGACACAGCATTTATGTGAAGAAATTTAAGAGCCCGGCTTCGAAAAAGTCGGGCTCTTGGTATAAAATGAATGTATGATCAATGGAATCTCCGGAGTGAGCTTTACCTGGCAAAGCTGATACTGCACTCACGGAAAAAGGATGTGAGATGGCGGATAAAGTTATTGAGATATTTGAGATGACAGATGGTATAATGAAAAGCGGCATGAGTGAAAAGGAGAAATGCAATGGGCTATTTAATTTCAGAGACAACAAAAGAAGAGCGGGAGAAGATCGTGGCGGAATCATTAGGAAATATTGATGCAGCCTGTGATGGCTGCATGTCCGGACTCGTGGAAATGTACCAGGATTACATCGACGGGAAAAAAGAATTGCGTGAGATCAATATGGAGTTCAATGCCCGCTATGTGAAAAGTGAGGATATGCCGGGAAGGGAAGGCCGCGGATATCAGGGAAGATAAGGAGGAAAATCAAATGAGTTTCGTAAAAGGAATCCATCATGTACGTTTGAAAAGAAGCCGGATTTGAAAAAAGAGAGTGCGGGCAGCTTTGGCAGCAGATGTTGAAAATTAAAGTCAACTAAAATTTACGAAAAAACATTTATCAAACCCACCAGGACATGGTATAATGGTAATTTCTGTGCCCTCATGTTTATGATACGCTGGAAAAATATAAAAATCCCACAGTGGGTGATCCATCTGCTTCTTGTGGTAAACATGGGATTTTATGTTATGATCGCAACCGTTGATTATCATCATCTATACTATAAAGATTACTGGCTGGCTCCTTCGAAGGCAAACCTGAACGGATATACGCTGGAAATCTCTCCAGCACCAATGTACTATGTCTATATGGCTTTCTTACTGGCAGAAATCATGACTACGATCGGCATCATCATCTCTTCCTACTGCTCTCAGAGAAGTATGCCCAATAAAGGAAAAATCCATTTCCTTATGATCGCAGCGATGCTTTCACCAATGCTCCTGTTGTCTCTGCGCATTTTAAAAATTCTAAAAGGAGATGATCCAACACCTCTTGGAATTCTGTTGTCCTGTATCTTTATGAGCATTGCCGTTGTAAAATACGGCTTGTTTGATCCTGTCAAAAATGCAAAAAATTATATTATTGATAATCTGAAAGAAGCTGTCATTGTAACAGATGCGGATCACCGTTTCCTTTTTTTAAATTCGATGGCGGATAAAATTATTACTTCTATAAATAAGGAACAGGGATATAGCACGGATGATAAGATATATGCATTTATTCAGGGCAGTCAGGATTTTTTTGACTGGAAAGACCGGCATTATCAGGTGGAAGAAACGGTATTAAAGGACAATGAACTGATACAGGGATATATGATGACGATTGTTGATGTGACAAAGATCATAGAGCAGAACCATCTGATGAAGCGTCTTGTATTACAGACGGAAGATGCCAACCGTGCCAAAACCAACTTCGTTTCGAATATGTCACATGAGATACGTACGCCGATGAACTCTATTGTGGGAATTACAGAGATTTTACTGCGTTCCCGGCATTCACCGAAGGAGCAGGAATATCTGCTGAATATCCAGAGTTCCGGGCGTGTGCTTCTTACAATCATCAATGATGTGCTGGATTGTTCAAAGATGGAAGCCGGTAAAATGCAGCTGTTTGATGAACCGTATGATACATGTTCACTGTTTCATGATCTGAGGATTAGTATGGAAAACAGGATCGGACATTCCGGTCTGGAACTGATCTATGATATTGATCAGGATATTCCATGTAAGCTGAAAGGGGATATGGGGCGTATCCGTCAGGTCATCATAAACCTGGTGAATAATGCCATTAAATATACAGAGAAAGGCAGCGTCCGCTTTTCCGTGCATGTCAGACAGAAAAATACGGATAAAGTAATGCTTTATTATGAGGTGGCAGATACCGGGATCGGAATCCGCAAGGAAGATCAGAAAATTCTGTTCGATGCGTTTCAGCGCGTGGAGATGGACAGAAACCGTTATGTGGAAGGAACCGGACTGGGCTTGACAATTTCCCAGAATTTAGTCAATATGATGGGAGGGGTTATCGAAGTAGAAAGTGAATACGGAAAGGGAAGCAGGTTTTTCTTTACGATAGAACAGACAATCATTGATCCGACGCCTGTTTCTGCGGTAAATTATAATGGGCAGAAAGATAATGTGACGGAAAAAGAAGCGGAATGTCTGTTTATTGCCCCGGAGGCACACATTTTACTTGTGGATGATAACGAATTGAATCTTGTGGTGGCAAAAGAACTGCTAAAACCTCTCCGGATGCAGATTGATACGGCAGAAAATGGACTGCAGGCAGTAAAAATGGTCAGGGGCAGCCAGTATGATCTGGTGCTGATGGATCACATGATGCCGGTCATGGATGGCATTGTGGCAACGAAAACGATCCGGGAACTGCCGGATGAGAAGTATAAAAAGCTGCCGATCATTGCGCTCACTGCAAATGCAATGGTGGATGCCAGAAAAGAATTTTTGAATGCGGGGATGAATGGATTTGTTGCAAAGCCGATCGATTTCACACGGATCTGTAATCAGTTAAAGCTGTGGCTTCCAAAGGAACTTGTACAGGAAGTTCCCGGGGAAGAAGCAAAGCAGCTGCTTATGAATGATATTTCTGACAGTGAAATACAGCCGGAAAATCCGGAAACCGGATTTTCTTTTGAAGAGGGAGTAAAGCACTGTGGTTCGAAGGCAGCACTGATGAAAACGATCCGGATATTTTACCGTACGATCGACAGTAAGGCAAATAAGATCGAACAGTGCCTGAAAGAGGGCCTGATCAGTGATTATGTGATTGAAGTACATGCGTTAAAAAGTTCTGCACTTCTGATCGGTGCAGTACCGTTGTCGGAGGCAGCAAAGGAACTTGAGGATTATGGAAAACAGGGTAAGACAGAGGTGTTAGAGGAAAAAACACCGGATGTGCTTACCCTGTACCGTGATTTAAAAAATATATTGCGCCCCTATGCAGAGAAGGAAGAGGATGCAAAAAAAGAGTTTTCGGACGGGGAGTGGATCACTGCATTACAGCAGATACACCAGTGCATAGAACAGTTTGACCTTGATGGAGTGGATCAGATCATGGAACAACTTGAAGAATATCAGGTTCCGGAATGCATCAGGGAATCCATGGATCAGCTGCGTGTTTATGTGGCGGATGTATCGATGGAAGAGATTATGGAATTGACAGATACCATGACAGGGTTATTGCGGGATTAAAGGCGGTTGGGGTTAAAGTGATCGTAGATCATGCAATCAAGCATAAAACGCCTGTGTTTGTCATGGGAAATGTGGAAGAGCTTGAGAAACTCTGGGAAACACTTCCAAAACAGATGTTTACCGATATTTTTATAAGACCGATCAATGTGGTGGAGATGGTGGAAAACATCAAAAGGCAGATGGATGAATATTATAAAATAAAAAAAAGAACTATTTTAGCGGTGGATGATTCGGGAGTGATCCTCCGGAATATTAAAACACTGCTGGAAGATCAATATCAGGTAATTCCTGTCAATTCCAGCGAGATGGCGATCAAATATCTTGCCTTAAATATACCGGATCTGATCTTGTTAGATTATGAAATGCCAATCGTGGATGGCAAACAGTTTATGCAGATGATTCGTGAAGATACGGAATTTCAGAACATTCCGATCATTTTTCTTACCGGAAAAAACGATGCGCAGACGGTTATGGACGTGATGTCGTTAAAGCCGAATGGTTACCTGTTAAAAAGCATGGATGCGCAGAAACTGCATGCAGCGATCGATGATTTCTTTAAAAAACAGACAAAATAAAGGCTGGCCAATCAATAGGAAACGCACAAAGATATGTATGATCCCCCTTAAGCAGACAGGGTAAATGTTTCCAAACTGCTTAAGGGGGATTTTATGTATATAAAACTATATTCCGTAAATGAAAAAGAAAAAAACTAAGAAAAGTTTAATCTTCACAAAATTGACAAATCTGTATGTAATGATAGAATAACTTTGTTGAAAAAGAGACTATGAGAGATGGAAATATGAGGAAATCATGAAGATAAAGTTATATTTTGAAAAAGAGAATCTGATCCGACTTGCTGTGGCAGTGGTCTTTGCAGCAGTGCTGTTTGCAGTGATAAGGTTTCCGGTATGGGTACTGTTTGGATTTGGAGTACTTTATTTTGGAATTAAAAGTTTAAAGATTGAATTAAACGAAAAGCTTTCATGGCTGTGGAGTGCGATCATGCTTGGGACAGGCGGCATTTTTACGGCGTATCATATCCAGTATCTGTTACTGGATGCGGAACTGAGAGCAAAAATATCCGACAATAAAATGCTGTTAAATGTATTGTGCTGTCTGGTAGTTTTTCTGGCTGTTCAGGTATTTACAGACAATACAGGACTGACCTGTCTGATTTCGCATATTGTGCTGTTGTCCCTTGCCGGGATCAACTATTTTGTATATCTGTTTCGTGGAAATGAGTTTATTTTCAGTGATTTAAAGTCCATCCAGACCGGGCTTTCCGTAGCAGGGAATTATGAATTTGTTCTGGATGCAAGGGCGGGCTATGTCATACTTCTTTCCACGTTGTATGTTGCATTTATCCGTAAATTACACGTATCCTTTAAGAAAAGGATTCCGATGTCGATCGTGTGCATTTCACTTGCCGTGCTGTGTTGTGTATACATTGGAAAACATACGCAGGGTGTTGTGACGGAGACATGGGAACAAAAAGGAAGTTACAGAAACGGCTATATCTTAAACTTTGTGTTAAGTATCCGCGACTGCTTTATTGCGGAACCGGATGGGTATTCGAAAGAGGCAGTCAAGGAACTTGAGGATCAGTACAGCAAAGAGACGGATACAGTCGCCGGAGAAACGGAGAAGAAGCCGACCATTATTGTGGTTATGAGTGAATCCTATGCGGACCTTAGTGTGGTGGGGAATTTTTCAACCAATATCGATCTGACACCGTTTTACGATTCACTGGAGGAAAATACGATCAAGGGGCATGCGCTCTCTTCCGTGTTTGGCGCCAAAACACCAAACTCCGAGTGGGAATTTTTGACGGGAAATTCCATGGCATTTCTGCCGAGCGGTTCGGTTGTCTATCAGCAGTATATCACGGATACACCGACTTCTCTGGTGTCAAATCTGAAAAATGTCGGTTACACCTGTGTGGCAATGCATCCTTATTATGATACCGGATGGAGCCGCAATATCGTATATCCGAATATGGGATTTGATGAAACGCATTTTATCGATGATTTTGACCAGACGAAGATATTGCGTGATTATATTACAGATCAGGAATTGTATGAGAAGATCGTCGACCGTTATGAGAGTAAGAAATCCAACGAGGATTTATTCATTATGAGTATTTCCATGCAGAATCATGGCGGTTATACGGAGAAATATGACAATTTTGATGAAAAAGCGCGTATGCTTGGCATCAATTATCCGGACGTGAACCAGTACCTGTCATTGATCCACGAGAGTGATTCGGCATTAGAGTATCTGATCTCCTATTTTGAAAAAGTGGATGATCCGGTTGAGATCGTCTTTTTCGGGGATCATCAGCCGAGTTTATCATCCAGTTTTTATCCGTATCTGAATGGAAAAGGATTGGGCGGACTGACGCTGTCTGAACTTGAGAATCTTTACACTGTACCGTTTTTTATCTGGACGAATTATGACAGCGGCAAAGAAAGTGTGGAACTGACAAGCCTTAATTATCTGTCAACATTGGCATTGGAGCGCGCGGGCATTGCGCTTCCGGCATACAATCAGTTTTTAGCCGACATGATGGAAGAAATTCCGGCGGTCAATTCGAGAGGATTTTATTCCAAATCGCAGGGAAAATTTTTACATGTGGAAGATGCGGCCGGCGAGGATGCAAAATGGCTGAAAAATTATGAGATACTGCAGTATAATAATATGTTTGATAAGCGGAATAAGAGCGAGTTATTTTTTCCTTATTTAAAACAATAGAATGTTCGTGGGTGTGCATTCTGTTGCATAGATGATGTTGGGCGCAAATAGTGGTTAAAACACGATTGATTTAAGGAGGAAAACGATAAGAGTTATGGAAACGGTAGTTTTAGGAAGTACAGGGATCAAAGTAAATAAGAATGGATTTGGCGCACTGCCGATCCAGAGAGTCAGCACGGAGGATGCGGTAAAACTGGCGAGAAAAGCGTATGAAGCGGGCATTACGTTTTTTGATACGGCGCGGTTTTACACGGACAGTGAGGAAAAATTAGGCGAGGCATTCGACGGAATGCGTGAAAAAGTCTACATTGCGACCAAAACGGCGGCAAAAAATGCGGACGAATTCTGGGAACAGCTTGGGATTTCTTTACATAATTTAAGGACGGATTACATTGATATCTATCAGTTCCACAATCCTTCTTTCTGCCCGAAACCGGGAGATGGAACAGGGCTTTATGAGGCGATGCTTGAGGCAAAGGCGCAGGGGAAGATCCGTCATATCGGTATCACGAACCACAGGCTTGCGGTTGCCGAGGAGGCAATCGAATCCGGGCTGTATGAGACACTGCAGTTTCCGTTCTGCTATCTGGCAACGGATAAGGATATTGCACTGGTGGAAAAATGTAAAAAGGCAGACATGGGATTTATCGCAATGAAGGCATTGTCCGGCGGTCTGATCACGAACTCTGCGGCAGCCTATGCATTTGAGGCGCAGTATGAAAATGTACTGCCGATCTGGGGTGTGCAGCGGGAAAAAGAGCTGGATGAATTTATTTCATATATTGATAATCCGCCAACAATGACGGATGAGATCCGTGCACTGATCGAGAATGACCGAAAAGAACTGGCAGGCGATTTCTGCCGCGGCTGCGGTTATTGTATGCCGTGTCCGGCGGGCATTGAGATCAACAACTGTGCGCGTATGTCACTTTTGCTGCGCCGCTCTCCGTCTGCACTGCAGCTCACACCGGAGGTTCAGGCGAAAATGAAAAAGATCGAAAACTGCCTGCACTGCAATAAATGCAAGAGCAAATGTCCGTATGGACTGGATACACCGGCGCTCCTTGCAAAGAATTACGAAGATTACAAGCAGGTGCTTGCGGGAAACGTGAGTGTCAATTAGAAAAAGGAAATATGTGTGGATCAAAAGATTTATCACAAGCAGAAATGAGGATTATTATGAAAAAATATGAAACAGTCGTATTTGACCTGGATGGAACCTTATTAAATACGTTAGAGGATCTGGCAGATGCCACAAACTATGCGCTGCGAACGATGCAGATGCCGGAGCGCACGATCGGGGAAGTGCGTGCATTTGTTGGAAACGGTGTGCGTCGTCTGATGGAGCTTTCCGTTCCGGGCGGATTTGACAATCCGAAATTCGAAGAAACATTTGCTGTTTTTAAAAAGTATTATGGAGAACACTGCAATGACAAAACGAGAGCTTACGATGGTGTTGTTCCGGTGCTCCGCAAATTAAAGGAAAAAGGTTATGCGCTTGCAATCGTTTCGAATAAGATTGATTTTGCAGTCAAAGAGTTAAACGAGATTTATTTCGAAGGCATTGTGCAGGCTGCGATCGGGGAGCGCGAAGGTGTGGCGAGAAAACCAGCGCCGGATATGGTGCACACGGCGCTTGCAGAACTTGGAAAACCGGCGGATACGGCAGTCTACATCGGTGATTCGGATGTGGATGTCATGACGGCAAAAAATTCAGGACTGCCGTGCATCTCAGTGCTTTGGGGATTCCGTGATAAGGAGTTCCTGATTGAACACGGGGCGACAAATTTTGCAGAAAAACCGGAAGATATTGTGAAGTTTTTGGAGCAGTAGATGCTGGCAGACTAATTTATCTATAAAAGAAAAGGAATTCAGTGTAAAAAACTGCGCAGAAAAGGGGATCTATATGAGAAGAAGAAATCTTATATTAATTACGGTATTATCACTGTCACTCACGTTTGCAGCAGGCTGTGGTGAAAATAAAAACACTGGTGCGGCAGGCTCTATGGATCAGCAGAAAACCAGTGAGACTACAGTACAGAATGAAGCGGAGCCAGAAACCTCACAGGTTTCGGAGGATTCAGAACAGGACGAAACAGAAGCCGCTGCCACAACAGAGGCAGGGCAGGACGCACAGTCTGATTATCAGATAGAGATGGTAAGCTACAAAAAGACGGATCTGATTGATATTTCTTATCCGAAGATTACAGGCTGGAGTGATACCGAAAAACAGGAAGAATGGAATACTTACTTTGAAAATACGGCAAAAGAAGCTGCCGGGGAAATGACGGGAGATACGGAGGAGATGAACCTTGGTGCAAGTGATTCCGTGGTGCTCACATATACCGTGCAGGAACAGACAAAGGATATGCTTTCTCTGACCTGTCAGAGTTATTATGATTATGAAGGATCAGCGCATCCTTCTGCAGCACTTACTTCCGTTAATATTAACATGAAGACCGGAGAAAAAATGACATTTTCTGATTTTGCAGATCCGGATGAGACGGCTAAAATTTTATTTGCCGGAAAAGACAATACAGATACTGCACAGGGCTATACCGTGCTGGATCCGGAAGGAAATCCGACTACTGAAATTACGATGAAAGATATTTTGGAATTTAATTTCATCTGGATGGAACCGACGGAGGAAGCACTTGCGGCAAGTCTTACCCATTTTGACGGAGATGTGGACGATTACGGAGCCGATGAGACGATGGGAGAGTCTTATGTGCACGACGGAAAAGTATATGTGATCTTTTATGTCAGTCATGCCATGGGCGATTATACAGTGGTAAGAATAGATTAAATTATATGAAATAAAGGATTATTATGCAGTCAGTACAGGAAAAATATAAAAATTTACAGGAATATTTAAAGTCACTGGGCAGTGTTGCAGTCGCTTTTTCCAGCGGCGTGGATTCGACATTTCTGCTTGCAGCGGCAAAGAAAACACTTGGTGCGGATCATGTGATCGCAGTTACGGCATCCTCCTGTTCTTTCCCGAAAAGGGAGTTAGAGGAGGCAAAGCAGTTTTGCAAGGAGCAGGGAATCAGGCACATTGTATGCAAGTCGGAAGAACTTGATATCGAGGGATTTCGTCAGAATCCGAAGAACCGTTGCTATCTCTGCAAACATGAATTGTTTGAGAAAATACTGGAAATTGCAAAAGAATATCATATCAATGCCGTGGCTGAGGGATCTAACATGGATGATAATGGTGACTATCGACCGGGACTGGTCGCAGTTGCAGAGCTTGGTATCAAAAGTCCGCTCAGGGAGGCTCTGTTGAACAAAGAAGAGATCCGTACACTTTCCAAAGAGATGGGACTGCCCACCTGGGACAAGCAGTCATTTGCATGCCTTTCCTCCCGGTTTGTCTATGGGGAGACAATTTCCGAAGAAAAACTCGGCATGGTGGATAAGGCGGAGCAGCTTTTGCTGGATATGGGCTTTCATCAGGTGCGCGTAAGGATCCATGGGGATATTGCGCGTATCGAGGTGCTGCCGGATGAGATCGCAAAACTGGTAGAAGGGGAAAACAGGGAAAAGATTTATTCTTACCTGAAACAGCTTGGATTTTCCTATGTGACGCTTGACCTTGGCGGATACCGTATGGGAAGTATGAATGAGACACTTGATATAGAGAAAAAATAATTTTGTACAAGACGCAAGAATGCACTTCCCGATATGGAAAAAGTAATTTTGTACAAGAGGCAGGAATGAACTTCGCGATATGGAAAAAATAATTTTGCACAAATGATAATAGGAACTAAGAGATAAGGAAATAACAGGAGAAAAGCACAGGATATGTTGAATCAGTTTTCAAGAACCCAGTTACTGCTGGGTTCAGATAATATGGAACGGCTTGCAAATGCAAAAGTTGCAGTTTTTGGAATCGGCGGAGTCGGCGGTTATGTGGTTGAGGCGCTTGCCAGGAGCGGAGTCGGTTCTTTTGTGATCGTGGATGATGACAAGGTATGTCTGACGAATATCAACCGTCAGATCATTGCGACCAGAAAAACGGTTGGAAAATATAAAGTTGATGTGATGACGGAGCGTATCTTAGAAATCAATCCGGATGCAAAAGTGGAAGCGAGAAAATGTTTTTATCTGCCGGAAAATGCGCATGAGTTTGATTTTTCTGAGTATGATTATGTCGTGGATGCAGTAGATACGGTCACTGCAAAATTAGAGATCATCATGCGCGCAAAAGAGTGCAATGTGCCTGTCATAAGCTGCATGGGAGCTGGCAATAAATTAGACCCGACCCAGTTTGAGGTGGCTGACATTTACAAGACGTCAGTCTGCCCGCTCGCGCGTGTCATGCGCCGTGAGTTAAAAAAACGCGGGGTCAAAAAATTAAAGGTCGTATATTCCAAAGAGCAGCCGACAAGACCGATCGAGGATATGAGTATCAGCTGCCGGTCACATTGCGTCTGCCCTCCGGGAACCGTCCACAAATGCACCGAGCGCCGTGATATCCCTGGAAGTATTGCGTTTGTGCCGTCTGTGGCAGGACTGATCCTTGCAGGAGAGGTCATCAAGGATCTTACAAAGTAATATTGACTGTATTTTTGCATGGATTTGTTGTTTTTAGTTACAAAACTCCAGTTTGAGAACTGCCCTCCAGAAGTTAGATGAAAAATCTAATGGCTGGAGGGCTTTTTTTCTTTATAGGATTAGGGTGTCAAAAGGTGGTTCATAACTTAGCGATTGTCAAATTGCACAAAGCCGAGACTGTTTTTGTGACTTTGGGAGAAAATTAGAAAATCTTAGTATGCCTGTCTATTTACAGTAATGTTCTGCCACGGACGGCAGAACAAGGCTTCACGAGCCATGGAAGGCTCGTTGAATGCCGTTTACGTCACTCTGTGAAAAACTGATTCAGGCATACTTAGTTTTTCTTATTTTCGGACAACGGAACAAAACAAGTTCGGTTTTGTGCAATTTGACAGACCCAAAATTGAAAACCACCTTTTGACACCAGAATCTTTATAGGATGACAATAGTACATGCAAGATTTTTGATTGACAAACTGCACTATTTGAGCTCAACATCATAGGATTAAGGTGGAAAGAAATTTAAAATCATGATTGTTTGAGTGAGGGAAAATAAAAGCTATTCACCCATTATATTAACGGAAAAATAGTACGAAAGTACAAAATGTATAACATAATACTTGCATTTTGTAATGTGATGTGCTAAAGTGTTATCAGCGTAAAGGGGCGCAGAGGAAAAGAGCCATCTTTGCGCATTTTTATTAAGGAGGAAAATCCTCTCCTCGTCAGAGGACTCGGATTTTTGCTTCGCAAAAACAAGGAGGAAAATCCTCTGCTCCTGCAAGAGGCACATGCTATGCAGGCATAGCAGACATTTTGCTCCGCAAAACAAGGAGGAAAATCCTCTGCTCCTGCAAAGGCAGTCGCATTTTGCTCCGCAAAACAAGGAGGATTACTATTATGAAAAAAACCAAAGCAGTTTTGGCTATTTTGATGGCCGGAACAATGATGCTTGGTCTTGCAGGCTGTGGCGGGAACAGTTCTTCTGCAACACAGGGAACAACCACAGGCACAGAGACAGGCAGTGCAGCAGGTGATGCTGCAGGAACAGATGCTGCAGGAACAGATGCCGCAGCAAGCGCATCAGACATGAATGTTATGCTTGAAACTCCGGTCGAGTCGCTCGATCCGCAGCAGGCTACCGACGGAACATCCTTTGAGGTAATCGCTGATTACACTGACGGTCTGATGCAGATGGATGCAGACGGACAGGCAGTTCCGGCAATCGCAGAAAGCTATGATTTATCAGACGATGGTTTAACTTATACATTCCATCTTCGTACCGATGCAAAATGGAGCAACGGCACACCGGTTACCGCAGCAGATTTCGTATTCGGATGGCAGAGAGCTGTTGATCCGGATGTCGCATCTGAGTATGCATATATGTTAAGCGATATCGGTCAGATTAAAAATGCAGCAGAGATCATCGCAGGTGAGAAAGACAAGAGTGAACTTGGTGTGACAGCAGTAGACGACAATACACTTCAGGTCGAACTGAATGCACCAGTCAGCTATTTCACTTCTCTGATGTATTTCCCGACTTTCTATCCGGTAAATGAGGAGTTCTTTACTTCCTGTGGAGATACATTTGCAACAAGTCCTGAGACAGTATTATCAAACGGTGCATTTGTGCTGGATTCTTATCAGCCGGCAGCAACTGCATTCCATTTAACAAAAAATGCAGACTACTATGATACCGACAGAGTAAAACTTTCCGGATTAAGTTATCAGGTAATCCAGGATTCACAGCAGGCATTAATGAGCTACCAGACAGGAGCGCTTGATACAACATTAGTAAACGGTGAGCAGGTTGACCAGGTAAAAGATGATCCTGAATTCACAACCGTTGGTGCAGGCTACTTATGGTATGTCAGCCCTAACATCAGCGCAGTACCTGAACTCGCAAACTTAAATGTACGTCTTGCAATGACAATGGCAATCGACCGTGATGCCATCACAGCAGATGTATTAAAAGATGGTTCTGCTTCTACATGCACAGCAGTTCCGATGCAGTTTGCAGCAGGTCCTGACGGATCTGACTTCTCCGAAGATCAGACGAAATTCTCTGATGTGTGTGTATATGATACAGAAAAAGCAGCAGATTACTGGGCAAAAGGTTTAGAGGAACTTGGAAAATCTGAGATCACTTTAGACATGGTAGTAGATGCAGATGATGCACCTCAGAAAGTAGCGCAGGTATTAAAAGAGCAGTGGGAGACAACTCTTCCTGGACTGACCGTAAACCTGGTTGTTGAGCCGAAGAAACAGCGTGTGGAAGACATGCAGAACGGTAACTTCCAGTTAGGTTTAACACGTTGGGGACCGGACTACGCAGATCCGATGACATATCTTGGAATGTGGGTAACAGATAACTCTAACAACTACGGTCTGTGGAGCAACGCAGATTACGATGCAATCATTGAAGAGTGTACAACCGGTGATCTTTGCACAGATGCAGAGGGACGCTGGGCAAGACTCTACGATGCTGAGAAGATCGTTATGGATGAGGCAGTTATTTATCCGCTCTACACACAGTGCAACGCAGAGATGCTTTCTTCTAAAGTAACAGGCGTTGAGTATCATCCGGTAGCTATCAACCGTGTATACAAAGATGCTGTAAAGACTGAATAAAGAAATTTAGACAGTAGAAATCCTGTTTTACAGGAAAATGAATATAGCCGCACTAAAGTGCAAAACTTTGGTGCGGCAATTTCATCATATTGTTGACGCTATAGGAAATGAGGCAGGAATTTCCTATGTCGTGAACGGAAAAACAAGGAGGAAAATCCTCTGCTCCTGCAAAGGCAGTCGCATTTTGCTCCGCAAAACTAAAGGAGGATTAGAACGTGAAAAAATATGCACTTAAGAGAATCGTAACGTCTCTGTTTACGCTGCTTGCAATTTTACTCGTTCTGTTTATTTTGATGCAGCTGATGCCGGGTTCTCCATTCAACGATGAGAAGTTAAATGCAGACCAGAGAGCAGCACTGTATACGAAATATGGACTGGATCAGCCATTGCCGGTACAGTTTGTGAAATATGTAGGCAATATGTTAAAGGGAGATCTCGGCGTAAGCTACAATATCTCAAAGAATACACCAATCTCCCAGTTGATAAAGACGAGACTTCCGATCTCCATCAGTATCGGAGGATATGCGGTGTTGATCGGCGCCGTGGTCGGGCTTTTACTTGGACTTCTCGCGGCATTAAAACATGACACGATATGGGATTCGTTAGCGACGATCATTTCGGTTATCGGTGTGTCGGTGCCATCGTATGTGTTTGCGCTGGCACTCAGCTATAACTTCGGATTTAAATTAGGATGGTTCCCGATGCTGTTTTCGGAGAGCGATATTTTCGGATCAAGCGTGCTGCCCAGTATCTCACTTTCTATGTTTACGATGGCGTCGATCGCCCGTTTTACGCGAAGTGAAATGCTTGAAGTACTCGGCAGCGATTATATGCTGCTTGCGGAGAGTAAAGGAATTTCGGGTTCAGCGCTGATTTTTAAACATGCGCTGCGAAATGCACTGATCCCGATCATCACTGTGCTTGCACCGCTGATCGTCGATCTGATGACCGGTTCTCTGGTTGTTGAAAAAATATTTGCAATACCGGGTGTCGGAAGTCTTCTGGTAAATGCCATTCAGTCGAACGACTACAACGTGGTTATCGCATTAAGCTTTATTTATTCTGCAATGTACATTGCCATCATGCTTGTGGTAGATATCCTTTACGGAATCATTGACCCGAGAATTCGTCTGGCAAAGAAAGGAGACTGATATGGTGTCACAGGAAAATACCATGAATGTGGGAAATGATGCTGCCGGCTACATACCGGTCGAGGCAGATTTTAAATTTAAACATACGGATGGCGAACTTGCGTTAGATGATAACTTTGCAGCACAGAGTTTCTGGAAAGACGTATTGATCCGCTATTTCAAAAAAATCAGTGCAGTGATCGGTCTGATCCTGATCATTATCATTACGGTATTTGCAATCATTGGTCCGGGAATGAATGATTTCAGTTACTCTGAACAGTCACTGACACAGAAGAACTTTGCACCGAGGGTAAAAGGTCTTGAAAAACTTGGTATCTTTGATGGTAGTGAAGGTATGAAGACAACGACCGGAACCAAAAAGATCAATTACTATGAAGAAAAAGGTCTGGATGATCTTTACTACTGGTTCGGAAGTGATAACTTCGGACGTGATATCTGGACACGTACCTGGTCCGGTGCACGCGTTTCCCTGATTATCGCCGTAGCAGCCGCTATCATCGATATGGTGATCGGTATGAGCTATGGACTGATCTCCGGATATTTTGGCGGGAAAGTCGATATGTTCATGCAGCGGTTTCTGGAGGTCGCGAACGGTATTCCGCGTCTTGTAATCGTAACACTTTTGTTACTGGTACTGCAGCCGGGTATGCTTACCATTATTTTTGCATTGATGTTGACGGAGTGGGTCGGCATGAGCCGTATCGCAAGAGCTGAGATGCTGAAATTAAAAGAGCAGGAATTTGTACTTGCATCACGGACACTTGGAGCAGGAAATTTCTTTATTATCTTTAAAGAAGTTCTGCCAAATATCATTGGACCGATCATTACACAGGTAATGTTCTCCATCCCGACGGCGATCTTTACCGAGGCGTTCTTAAGTTTCGTAGGTCTTGGTATTCCGGTGCCGCAGTGTTCACTTGGTTCACTGATCTCCGAAGGATTTAACAGTTTTACCACACATCCGTACCAGATCATTCCGCCGATCGTTGTAATGGCGCTTCTGATGTTAAGCTTTAACCTTGTAGCAGATGGTTTACGTGAAGCATTAGATCCGAAGCTGAAAGAAATGTAAGAAAGGGGATTCGTATATGTCAGAGACAAAAGAACAGATTTTAAAAATACGGGACCTGGATATTACGTTTCAGACGACTGCAGGAAGCGTGCACGCCATCCGTGGAGTCAATATTGACCTGATGAAGGGCGAGACAGTTGCGATCGTTGGTGAGTCCGGCTCCGGTAAATCCGTAACAATGAAAGCTGCCATGGGTATTTTGGCATCCAATGCGAAAGTAACGGGCGGTACTATAGAATTTTCCTATCATCATGCGGATGGAACACCGCAGACGGTAGACATTTTAACAAAAGATAAAAAGTGGATCAGACGACATATCAATGGAAAAAGAATTGCTATGGTATTCCAGGATCCGATGACGAGTCTTGATCCGACCATGACGATCGGAAAACAGATCATGGAAGGTATGATCTGGCATTTTAAGACACCGAAGAAAGAAGCCTGGGATAAGGCAGTAGAACTGTTAAAAGAGGTTGGTATCGAGGATGCGGAAAAACGTATGAAAAACTATCCGCACCAGCTCTCCGGTGGTATGAGACAGCGTGTGGTCATTGCCATCGCGCTTGCCTGCAACCCGGATCTTCTGATCTGTGATGAGCCGACGACTGCACTGGATGTTACGATTCAGGCAAAGATCATCGAGCTGATCCGCAGGGTACAGAAAGAGAGAGGCATTTCCGTTATTTACATCACACATGACCTCGGCGTGGTTGCCAAAGTGGCAGATTACGTCAATGTCATGTATGCCGGAAAAATCGTTGAGAAAGGTATGATCAATGAGATCTTCTATGATCCGAAACATCCGTATACCTGGGGACTGCTCTCTGCAATGCCTGATCTTGACACTGCGGATGAGAGACTCTACACGATCCCTGGTTCGCCGCCAAACCTGTTAAACGAAAAACCGGGCGATGCGTTTGCACCGCGTAACCAGTTTGCGCTTGAGATCGACGACAAGGCAGATCCACCAATGTTTCAGGTGACAGATACACATTATGCGGCTACCTGGCTGTTAGATCCGCGGGCACCGAAGGCAGAGATGCCGCCTGAATTAAAAGAGCGTATTGCGCGAATGAAGAAGGAGGCAAAGATCGATGACGGTGAATGAAAACAGTAAGCCTCTTCTTACCGTGAAAGGCTTGAAACAATATTTTAAGGTAAGTAATAATTATACCGTGCATGCGGTGGAAAACGTAAGTTTTCAGATCTATCCGGGTGAGACATATGGTCTGGTCGGGGAATCCGGTTCCGGAAAATCAACGATCGGAAGAAGTATCATAAGACTTTATGATCCGACCGCCGGGGAGATCAATTTTAATGGAATGGACATCAGCGGCAGGATCAATAAGGCAAACAGCCAGGCACTGCGCACGCAGATGCAGATGATCTTCCAGGACCCGATGGCATCCTTAAATCCAAGAAAAAAGGTGCGCGATATCATCGGCGAGGGGTTAGATATCCATCATATGTACAAGACACGCGCAGAGCGTGAGGAAAAGATCAAAAACATCCTGGCAAAAGTTGGACTTGCGCCGGAACATGCGGGCCGTTATCCGCATCAGTTTTCCGGTGGACAGAGACAGCGTGTCGGAATTGCGAGAGCGCTGATCATGAACCCGAAACTGATCATTGCAGATGAGTGTATCTCTGCGCTGGACGTTTCCATTCAGGCACAGGTCGTTAACCTGATGAAGGATATCCAGCAGGAGACAGGAACCGCGTATCTGTTTATCGCACATGATCTTTCCATGGTCAAATATATTTCGGATCGCATCGGGGTACTTCATCTGGGACATCTCTTAGAGACCGGAACAACGGAGGAAATCTTTGAGAATCCAATCCACCCATATACGAAGAGCCTTCTTTCTGCGATACCTGCACCGAATCCGGTCGTGGAAAAAAATCGTGTGGCACTGAGCTACGATTACAAGACTTCCGGCATTGATTATAATAAGGGAACGGATCATCTGGTGTCCGGGACACATTATGTGAAATGTACGGATGAAGAATTTAAGAAGTGGACAGAATAATATAGCAGGAAACCATCACAAACCGGGAGCCGGGGAGTGGTGGTTTTCTTTTTTAGTAAAAGTGCTGAATTTTTTTGCGTGGGATGTGCTGAATATTATGCGAAAAGTAGAATATGAAAAATTGAACCGAAACCGTATTGACTTTGAAAATGGAATTTGGTATATAAGAGTAAAAATTCAAAAATTCAATAGAGAAAGGAAATAACAATCTATGTTGTCACAAAAGAGTACAATGAAAGACAAATTGGAAAATATGCATCTGCAGGAGAGGATAAACTATGGCTACGGAAAAGTCATTAGTATGATGTTGATTTCGGGTCTGTTTTCTATTGTGGTCATAGGTGTGTTATTTGCTAATATGTTACATTATATAGATGATGTCAATGCTGCGGATCAGGCGGTAAAAATCTGCAGGATCAATGTGAATACGTCAGCGAGAAATATCAGGGAAATGGCATTAAATAATGATACATCTGCTTATGACAGTTATGAGCAGAATGTAAAAAAGCTGCTTACAGAAGTGGATTCGCAGCTGGAAATATTAAAGAAAACCAAAGTCTTACCGGATGAGGAATATAATGAGTATGCATCTGCTCTTTCTGATTGGGGAAACATTGGTTATTCGATTATAGAAGAAATTAAAAATGGCGAAAAAGAGAAAGCGATTGATGAAATTTTTAATAGTTGTACACCTGCATTAAATAAACTTGTGGAAATTGCCATAAGATTAGATGAGATCACAGATGAAGTAAGTGAGCAGTCTGCAAGAACTACAATTATTTTTGCTGTTGCAGGAATGGTGTGTATTATTATCTGTCTGGTTTGTGCATGCACACTGGCTAAGGTAATAAGTAAAAAGGTACTTGAAACAATTCTGGATCCGTTACGTGCAGTGGAAGACGTTGCAAGGGAACTGACAGAAGGAAATTTACACAGTGCGCTGGAATATCATTCGGAAGATGAGATTGGAAGACTGGCGCACAGTATGCGCAAATCAATTCGTATTTTGGGAACTTATGTAGATGATATTGATCGTGCAATGAAACTGTTCTCAGAAGGAAATTTTGATGTTCAGCCGGAAGTAGAGTGGAAGGGAGATTTTGTCGGTATTTTAAATTCTTTCATGTCATTTGAGAAGAGTATGGCAGAAACGATCAAAGGAATTAAAAATGTTTCGAGTGAGGTTTCAAGTGCAGCAGACCAGGTGGCATCAAGTTCCAATGATCTTGCAGATGGAGCTACGAATCAGGCAGCGGTTGTAGAAGAACTGACGGCTACAGTTGCCGGGGTTTCTGAACAGGTAGAAAAAAATTCACAATCTGCAAAAGCAATCAGTGGAAGAGTGGATGAACTTGGAAATGCCATTTCAGACAGCAATGGTAAGATGCATGAAATGGTTGCTTCTATGCATGAGATTAATGAGGCATCAAAAGAGATTGATAAGATTATTGCAACAATTAATGAAATTGCTTCCCAGACAAATCTGTTGGCGTTGAATGCTTCTATTGAAGCGGCAAGGGCCGGAGAGGCAGGAAAAGGATTTGCAGTTGTAGCGAATCAGGTAAATTTATTAGCTGAACAGAGTGCCCAGGCGGCAAAAGAATCAGCATCACTGATTGAAACATCTGTGAATGCGGTAGAAAAAGGTATGATAATCGCGGAAGAGACTGCGGCACAGCTGGAGGAGGTAGCAGAGAACTCCAAGCTGATTACGGAAGACGTTACACATATTGCGGATACATTAGAGACACAGACAACAGAAATCCAGCAGATCAATGAGGGAATTGAGCAGATCAATGACGTTGTGCAGACAAATTCTGCAACATCTGAGGAGTGTGCGGCTGCCAGTCAGGAGATGAGCAGTGAGGCAGAGAGTCTGCAGGGAATGATCCAGAAATTTAAAATTCCGGAAACTGAAAATGTAACAGAATAAAAATATTTCAACTATATTACATTAAATTATCACTTGTTTATTGCATGAAAGAGACAATCTATAGTATGATAGAGAAAGTACAAACTAAGGATGGAAAAGGTATATACTATGATAGTCTCGGTCATTGAAAAGATCTACGCATTTTTATGGGGAGATCTGATTACGATCCCTTTGCCGCAGGAAAGCAGCATAGGGATTTCTTTACTTGTAATTCTTCTGATTCCGACAGGAATCTATTTTACGATCCGCACAAGATTTTTGCCGGTCAGGCTTTTCCCGGATATGATAAAAGCACTTATGGCAAAAAAGAAAACGAAGGACAGTCTTTCCACATTTCAGACGCTGATCGTCTCGACGGCTACCAGAGTCGGCATGGGAAATCTGGTAGGCGTTGTGGCGGCAATCTCGGCAGGCGGTGCCGGTGCTGTGTTCTGGATGTGGGTGACTGCGCTGATCGGTTCCTCGACCGCATTTGTGGAGGGGACGCTCGCACAGTTACACAAGGAAAAAGATCCTTTGTATGGCGGATATCGCGGAGGTCCCGCATATTATATCCATCATTTCTGTGAAGAAAAATTGAAAAAGAAGAAAAAGCATGTGCTGATCGCGGTACTTTTTGCAATTTCAGGACTAATCTGCTGGTGTGGCATCAGCCAGGTCATCAGCAATTCCGTGGTATCTTCCTTTGAAAATGCATTTGGCATCCCGCCACTTTACACAACGATCGTACTGGTTGCGATCGCAGCGGTGATCGTCCTTCGGAAAAATGCGACGGTAAAAGTGCTTGACGTGGTCGTACCGGTTATGGCGGTCTGCTATTTTGCAATCACGATATTTATTATCCTGAAAAATATTGGAAGCATCCCGGCGGTTTTTGGTCGGATTTTTGAGGAGGCGTTTGGGCTAAGACAGGCAGTTTCCGGCGGCTTCGGCGCTGTCCTTATGAACGGCATCAAGCGTGGACTGTTTTCAAACGAAGCCGGTTCCGGCTCTGCTCCTTGTGCAGCCGCAGCAGCCGAATGTGAGACACCGGTCAGCGCCGGACTGACACAGGCACTTGGCGTATTTGTCGACACCATTGTGATCTGCAGCTGCACTGCTATGATCATGCTCACTGCACCGGAAAATATCGTAGCAGGAAAAGAAGGCATGGATCTTCTCCAGTCCGCAATGCGCTATCACCTGGGCGAATTTGGCGTCATATTCATCGCAGTGACACTGTTTTTATTCAGTTTCTCCACATTCTTAGGCATCCTCTTCTATGCCAGAAGTAACGTCGCCTATTTATTTGGAGATAAATGGATCTTTCAGACCTTGTACAAAATCCTTGCACTGGTTATGCTGTTCATCGGCGGAATCGCTGCCTACACTTTCGTATGGGATCTCGGCGACGTCGGAATCGGTCTGATGACTATCTTCAACACCGGAATATTGTATTTGCTTGGTGGTCAGGCACTTAGCGCCCTAAAAGAATTTGAATCCACCAAGTAAAAAATAAAATAGAAACGGAGCAAAATAAAAATGAAACGAGAATCCTTCAAATCCCGCCTGGGCTTTCTGCTCGTAAGCGCCGGCTGCGCCATCGGAATCGGAAACGTCTGGCGATTCCCCTATGTGGCTGGACAAAACGGCGGCGGCATCTTCGTCCTGTTCTACCTGATATTTTTAATAGCAATGGGACTTCCGGTGCTCACCATGGAATTTGCCGTGGGGCGCGCCAGCAGAAAAAGCGCCGTGTTAGGTTATAAAGCACTCGAAAAAGAAGGCAGCAAGTGGCATATTCACGGCTGGATCGCAATGTTTGGCTGCTATATGCTGATGATGTATTACACGACCGTATCAGGCTGGATGGTATCGTATTTCTTTAAATTTTTAAAAGGCGAATTCCAGACCGGCATGACTGCGGACGATACTGCGGCAGTATTTTCTAATCTGCTCGCAGATCCGGGACAGATGGCGTTCTGGATGATACTTACCGTGATACTGGGATTTTTTGTGTGCAGCAGGGGACTGCAGAACGGACTGGAAAAAATAAGCAAGATCATGATGAGTGCGCTGCTGATTCTGATTGTTGTTCTTGCGGTGCACAGTATTACACTGCAGGGCGCAGCAGAAGGCGTGAAGTTTTATCTTGTCCCGAATCTGGACACGGTTGCAGAGACAGGGCTTAAAAATGTGATCACGGCAGCCATGAATCAGGCATTTTTCACACTGAGTCTTGGCGTTGCCGCAATGGAGATCTTCGGAAGTTATATGGGTAAAGATCACTCGCTTGCCGGTGAGGGCGCAAGAATTTGCGGTCTTGACACCTTTGTGGCGATCATGTCTGGACTGATCATTTTCCCGGCATGTTTCAGCTATGGAGTGGAAGTGGATGCCGGACCGAGCCTGATCTTTATCACGCTGCCAAATGTGTTTGTCAATATGTCTGGCGGGCGGATCTGGGGATGTCTGTTTTTCCTTTTCATGACCTTTGCAAGTTTTTCGACGGTCATGGCAGTGTTTGAAAACATTATGTCATTTTGTATGGATATGTTTCACTGGAACAGAAATAAAGCTGCATTTATCAATGGAGTGATCATCCTGTTCGCAAGTCTTCCATGTGTACTGGGTTACAATGTGTGGAGCAGCCTGCATCTGATAGGCGGCCGTGATGTGCTCGACAGTGAGGATTTTATCGTCAGCAACCTGCTTCTTCCGGTCGGTTCACTGATCTATCTGCTGTTTAGCGTAACAAAGTGGGGTTGGGGATTTGATAAATATATTGACGAGGCAAATACGGGAGAGGGCCTTAAGATTTCGAAAAAGTTAAAGCCATATTTCCAGTTTATACTGCCGCTGCTGATCCTGTTTATCCTGATTCAGGGGCTGGTGTAAAAAAGGAAAGTAATTAAGAAAAAATAGTGAAAGAATAGTGAAAAATAGTGTAAAAATAGTGTAAATTTAATGGAATAAATTACGGGAATGAAAGGACCAAAATGATAAATCGCGACGACATGTTAGAACTGACCAGGCGCATGACTCCCGCACGGGCATCCATAGACCGGATCGCAGGCGCATATTTTGACGAAGAGGGATATGTGGATGGAACATTCAATACGCATTTCTTAAAACTGTCTGCATCCGAAAGAGCCAAAAACTTAGAACTTGCCAAGACGGTGCTGATCTCAAAAACAAATGAACAGTTAAGAGAATACCGGATCCCGGAAGAAAAAAGAAAGCCGGGCAGTATCTGGCAGCTCTTTGACGGGATCAGGGAGACAGGTCTGAAAGACGATGCATTCCCGGATCTTTTCTATGAGCTGCTTGGAGAGAAATATCAGCCGGGGTGCCCATATGCGTGTTTTTTGTTCCACGGGAGATACGATGTCCCGGTCAAAGGGACCGATAAGGCATGGCAGGAGGGCTCAGAGGAAGTGTACGAATATCTGATCTGTGCGGTCAGTCCGTTAGAGGGCGAGTATGAGCCGGGCGTGCCGGAGAGCGGATTTTTGTACCCGGCATTTAAGGATCGCAGCACGGCGGGAGAGTATATCAATTTGTATGAGAAAGATGCCGGTCACAGTGAGAGTGTGTGGCAGAAGCTGCTAAAGTGATATGTCAAAAATGGATGAATACATGGTTGTGCTGCCTGAGGCACATCCACTTTGCGCAAAAGAAAAGATTGAAATTGAAAATCTGGAAAATGAGCCGTTCATGCTGTCAGAACACGGTGGAAAAAACGAAGTGACCGAACTGTTGGAAAAAAGCGGTGTTCACCTGCAGAAATAATTTTGTGAAATGAAAAGCAATTTTGTAGTATCAAAAGTGATTTTGGTGTGTTAAGATAGAAAAAAATAAAAAAGAAAGTGAATGGGAAATGGAATTAGACATTATTGGTCTGCTTGGTGCATGCTCTTATGCACTCGACTGTGTCGAAGCGGAACTGACCCATGTTGCGACAAAACATGGAAAAAGAGTTGCATATATGAGCGTATGCACAGCACAAAAAATGGGAATTACAGGAGATGCCCTGCAGGATCTCGCGGCGTGTTCGCTGCTGCACGACAATGCGCTGACGCAGTATATTCATGAGGAATTTCACAATGACCTTACAAAAAATAATACGGAAAATATAACGTCAAAGCAGCTTGGCATCCACTGTATTTACGGGGAGGAAAACTTAAAAATGTACCCGTTTCTGACGGATGTGAAAAATGTGATTTTATATCACCATGAAAATGCCGATGGAAGCGGACCATTTGGAAAAACGTGGGAAGAGATCCCTCTTTTTGCAAGGATCATTCATCTGTGTGATATTTTAGATGCGTTCTGCCGGACGCCGGTATTTGATGATGCCGTGTGGCAGCGCGCGAAAGATTATCTTTTGAAAAATAAAGGGACAAAATTTGATACTGCATGCGTAGATGCTTTTTTGGAAGTGTTTGGGCAAGAACATTTTTTGAGTCTTGGAGATGCAGATTTAGAAGAACGGCTGTGGAATATTGTTCCGAGAAAAAAGCGGGATTTAAGCGATGAAATGTGCAAAAATTTTGCCAATCTGTTTGCAAAGATCATCGACTATAAATCCGAATTTACAAGCCGCCATTCACTCGGTGTTGCGGAAAATGCAGCCAGATTATCCAGATATCTCGGTGATGACGAGGAGACGGTGCTGAAAATGTACCTGGCAGGCGCGCTGCACGATATCGGGAAAGCAGCAATCGGAAATGATATCTTAGAAAAACCGGGACGCCTGACGGACGAGGAGTTTTCTAAAATGAAAAATCATGCGGGATACACATATCTGATCTTATCACAGGCAGAAGGAATGGAAGATATCCGTGACTGGGCGGCGCTCCACCATGAAAAACTCGATGGCACCGGGTATCCGTTCGGTAAAACTGCCGACGAACTAAACAGGCAGGAACGTATCATGGCGTGCATTGATATCTATCAGGCACTGACGGAGAGCAGACCGTATAAATCCGGAATGACGCACGAGGCAGCATGTGAGATATTGGAAAATATGGTGCAAAAGGGATGGATAGACGGTGAGATCACAGAACAGATCAAAAAATGTTTTGCTTAAGAGGAAGAAGTCTTGAAGTTGAGCTGTGCGCTCTGCATCATTTCCTATCTGTGCATTTCCCTGATCCCGGTTCCGCTGTTAGAACTTGCAGGCTGCGGGATCTGTGGATTTTCCGTTGGAATCCTTTGGCCTGGTACGTTCAGCAAAGCATCCGCTGCATTAAAACGCGGTGGAACTGTTATGTTTGCCCTGCTCGCCCTCGCTGGGGACTTGGGCTGTTCCGGCGGACCGACACTGGTTGGATTTGTGTCGAGCGCATTTGAAAATAACTTAAGAATTGGAATATTTGTGGTCATCCTGTTTCCGGTGGTATTGCTGCTGGGATTGATATTTGCAGGCAAAAAGAGGGAGAAGAAGTTAGGATAAGATTTCTTTCATAATAAAATTTTTCTCATGATTTTCCAAACATGTTGTACCTACAACAGATTTTTTCCACTAAACTGTGTATACTATAAAACATACAGAGGTGTGCCTGCACAACCTATCACACACACCTTTTGGCTCACAAACCGCAACTATGGATTTGCACAACACAAACCGCAACTATGGATTTACACAACACAAACCATAGAATAGAGGTGAACCCAACCATGTCAACATTAAAAAACCTGCCTACCGAAAAAGCCCAGCCCCTGGATCACCTGATCGATATCCGCGAGCATCAGGTAGTCAGCATGTCACTCTCAAACAGTGATCATGTGCGCATGACAATGCTCGCATTTGCAGACGGCGAGGATGTCCGGGAAGAAGAATATCCCGGAGATACCATGTATGTGTTGTTAGACGGTGAAGCATATATTTATACGAAAGATCAGAACTATCTGCTGCAAAAAGGTGAAACGCTCATGATTCCGGAAGGTATTTCACATGGCGTGAAGGGAAATGGAGGATTTAAACTTATGCAGATTACCGTAACCGGGTAAGTAAATGAGACATCTGTAAAATACAGGTTTATCATAAATTCAGCTTATTTTACGGACGGTAAGAATTTTTATAGCAGAGAAGAGGAAAAAATCATGGAAGAAAAATTAATCAAAAACGTAGAGCACAGAAAAGCATTTTGTCTGAAAGATCTTGTAGACTATGAAGCTGGAAAAGTAGCAAGCATGACACTTGCACAGCAGCCGGGTGTTGGAATGACGGTATTTGCATTCGATGCAGGTGAGGGTATCAGTGCACACGCAGCAGGCGGGGATGCGATGGTTCAGATCTTAGAGGGTGAAGCAGAGATCACGATCGACGGAGTGCCAAATATCGTAAAAGAAGGCGAGTCCATTATTATGCCAAAAGGTATTTCCCATGCACTTAAGGCTGTGACACGTTTTAAAATGCTTCTTACAGTGGCTTTTTAGTGGGTCAGGCAGCGCATTTAAAAAATCAGGAAAGATAGACAGATGAACCGCAGCAGCAGGATATAGTTATCTGACCGGCGAAAAACAAAGATATGAAAAAACCGTGCGGATTAAAATTACCGCACGGTTTTTTTGAGCAAATATTAATTTGTATATCGTTCATATGATTTACAGCTTAAATTGTTTCATATCTGCAGAAAGTTTTTCAATATCATCTGCTAAAGCAGATACCAGATCCGAAGATTTACGGACAACGGCATCGAGTTCCGTTGCCATAGCAGAAGTCTCTTCTGTGGAAGATGCATTGTCGGTTGCAAGCTGTGTCAGAGTATCAATACTCTCTGTGACAAGTTCACGCTGAGAATTGACATTCTTGATCTTTCCTGTAATGGTCTGGATGGACGCCATACAGGAATCGAGAGCACCTTTTAAGTCTTCAAACATCTGCTGTGTGCTTTCAAGTGCTGCAACCTGCTCGTCAGATGCCTCGCTCATTTTCTTCATAAGCTCCATAGATTTTTCAGAGTTCTGGCTTAATTCACTGATGATATTGTTGATCTCACTGACCGTCTGCGCAGACTGGGTGGCAAGTCCGCCGATTTCTTCTGCAACAACTGCGAATCCACGTCCGGCTTCACCGGCTCTCGCTGCCTCAATGGAAGCGTTTAAAGAAAGCAGGTTGGTCTGGGATGCAATTTCGCTGATCAGGGTAGCTGCCTGACTGATCTTGTTGACGGAATCATTTGTCTGGGCAGTCTGGTTATACATAGAATCAATATCAGTCTTGGTTGTAGAATTGACATCAATCAGTCTGTGTAAAGTTTCCATGGACTTATTGGAACGATCCTGCATCAGCTGTGCATTCTGATCAAGGGATTCCATTTCTGAGGAAGTATCTGCGATGCCATCGGCAATCTCAGCAATATTTTCAGAGGCACTTGAAGTTGATGCTGCCTGAGAGTTACTGTTTTGGGCAATTTCATTGATTGCAGTCGAAACGTTCTGGATAGATTCGTTCATGCTGTCAAAATTCTTTTTGAAATCCGAAACGGCGGACTGTAAATGAGAGGAAACTCCATCAATGTTGGAGATAAGTCCGACAACCTCCTGCTGTGCAAGATCAAGTGCACCGGCTGTTTTTCCAAGTTCATTTTTACTTGAAACATTGACTCCGGTAGTCAGGTCTCCGGTCGACATCCTGTTTGCAAAATTCTGAATCTCGATCAAAGGTTTGCAGATCGTATTACCGAAAATACGGGAAGCAATGAATACGATAACTGTAAAAATCAGATCAATTATGATTATGACTGTGATCATAGTATGGTATTTCGCCTGAACTTCGTTTTTGGAACTATTCATTTCCGCTTCCATATCATCTACATAGTTACCGGTGGAAACAACCCAGTTCCATGGGGTAAAGATTTGAGAGTACGCGATCTTTGGTGCTACGGTAACACCGTCGGCTTTCGTAAAATAAAATTCATTGAAGCCGCCGCCGTCAGAACCGGTCGAGACCTTCATGATCTCCTGAATGATCTTGACGCCATTCTGATCTGTCAGATCGTAACGGTTATTACCTTCCTGATCGGTTAAGATCGGATGCATAATGAGGTTGTAGTCGGTATCATCGATCCAGAAATAGCCGCTTCCATCATCCCTGTAACGCATGTTGCGGACGATCTCTGCTGCTTCTTTTTTTGCTTCGTCTTCAGTCAGATCACCGTTTTGGGATTTGTCGTATTCTGCCTGTAAAATAGCGATGACAGACTGTACCTGACTTTTGATCTCAGTATTGTACCCATCTAACCTGGCATTTTCATAATTCTTGTTTGCCGTGGAAGTCATAGTGCTGATATTTGAAATTGAAATACCGCCAATGACTATGACAGATACCAGAACAATCATAAGACACATTAGTGTCAGTGAATTTTTTACGCTTTTGCTTTTCATGGATATCAAGCTCCCTTTCCTATAGATTAATTACACTTATTTTACTATTTTTTGACAAAAAATGGTAGACATAAATTAAAAAAATATGGTACTTTGGCTATGAAATTGTGGGTAATCACGAAAAAGTGTGAAAAGAAAAAAGGAAACACAAATATAAAGCAAATTGTGTTTCCTTTTGGAAGAGCGGAGACGGAGGGATTCGAACCCTCGTGCCCCGGAGGGCTAACGCATTTCGAGTGCGCCCCGTTATGACCACTTCGATACGTCTCCAGATATGTTTTTGCAAATACTTGATTAGTATACCATATTTTGAATGATTTGCAAGAGAAAAGTGGTTGTTGTAAATAGGGAGTGGATATGCTAGTATATTAAAAGTTTCATAGAGAAGATAATTGGTGCCGGCTGTTTTTATCCGGGAAATGGAGCAGTACATAAAGTACAGTATATTTTTCATATTAAAAATAGGTTGGTTAAAAGGGAAACAGGTGCGATTCCTGTACGATCTCGTCACTGTGATTAGGGAGTGCAGATTCCAAAGATAAGTCACTGATGTACTTTGCAGTATGTTGGGAAGGCGGAATCTGTGTGATGATCTTTCAGCCAGGAAACCTGCCAGTTGTCTGGTACAGGGAAATATTTCCCGGATCACGAGTAATTGGTCGTACCGTAAATGTAGGCTGTCAGATTGTCAGCTTATTTATGCAGACTTATTACTCCGCCCTCAAATAAGGCGGAGTGTTTCTTTGTGTGGAAAAATTCCACTGTGTACTATGAACGATACATTATATTATAATAAGGAGAGCATTATGAAGAAAAGAACTATCGCGTTACTTACCACATTAGCGCTTGCAACAGGCATGGTCGCCGGATGCGGAAGCAGCAACACAGCAGCAACAGACACAGCAAAAACCTCTGAGACAGTATCTTCAGAGAAAACAGAGGCAACAGAAACCGTAGAGAGCACGGAAGTTGACGATCAGGCGGCAGCCGATCACGTCGCAGAACTGATCGATGCGATCTATGTTCAGACAAGAAATGATGATACGGACGCACAGTGTGCAGAGGCAAAAGAGGCATGGGATGCATTGACAGATGCACAGAAGGAATTAGTTTCCGGCGAGAACGCAGATCCGGATTATTTCGGAAGAGATACAGGAGATGCCTCAAAGGATGATCCGTTAAATGAAGATAATATCGGAGAAAATGAACTTCTTGTAGTAAGTTTTGGTACCTCATTTAACGACAGTCGTGCCGAGGATATCAGTGGAATCGAAAAAGCACTGGAAGCAGCATATCCGGACTGGTCTGTAAGAAGAGCATTTACCGCACAGATCATCATCAACCATGTACAGGCAAGAGATGACGAAAAGATTGATAATGTGGATCAGGCATTAGAGAGAGCTGTTGACAACGGAGTAAAAAATCTTGTTGTTCAGCCGACACACTTAATGCATGGTGCAGAGTATGACGAGCTGGTAGAGACACTTGACAATTATAAAGACAAATTTGAGACAGTTACCGTTGCAGAGCCAATGCTTGGTGAAGTAGGATCTGACGCAACTGTGATCAATGAGGATAAGGCAAAAGTTGCAGAAGCAATTACAGCAGAGGCAGTAAAGACAGCAGGATATGATTCTTTAGATGCAGCAAAAGAAGATGGAACTGCATTCGTATTTATGGGACATGGAACTTCTCATTCTGCAAAAGTAAGCTACAGCCAGATGGCAGCACAGATGAAAGATCTTTCCTATGATAATGTGTTTATCGGAACTGTTGAGGGTGAGCCGGAAGAGACAGCATGCGAAAATGTGATTGAGGCAGTAAAAGAAGCCGGTTATACAAAAGTTGTTTTAAGACCTCTTATGGTTGTTGCAGGAGATCATGCAAACAACGATATGGCAGGTGACGACGAAGATTCCTGGAAGAGCCAGTTCACAGCAAGTGGATATTTTGACAGCGTTGATACACAGATTTCAGGACTTGGAAGAATCGAAGCAATCCAGCAGATCTATATTGATCATACAAAAGATGCAATTGATTCCCTTGGAAACCTTGAGTCAACATCCACCACAGAGAGTACCGTTGGTACTCTCGAGGATGGTGTTTACACCGCAAAGTTTGATACAGACAGCAGCATGTTTCATGTAAATGAGGCAGATGAGGGACGTGGTATCCTTACCGTAGAAAACGGAAAAATGACGATCCATATCAGCCTTGTTTCAAAAAAAATTGTAAATCTGTTTGTCGGAACAGCAGATGATGCGAAAAAAGACGGTGCTGATATTTTAGAGCCGACAACGGATACTGTAAAATACAGTGATGGAACCACCGACGAGGTATATGGTTTTGATGTGCCGGTAGAAGCATTAGATGAAGAATTTGATCTTGCAATCCTCGGCACAAAAGGCGAGTGGTACGATCACAAAGTAAGCGTTTCTGATCCGCAGGAGACAGATAACTAATAAATGGAGATTTGTATGAATAAAAAGAGAGTGACCGCAGTAATCTTATCCGCAATGATGTGCATGCAGATATTCACGGGATGCGGTGCAAAAAATAATGCCGCTGCAGTAGAAGGCGGGGCTGGTCAGACAGCCACGGAAAGTGCACAGGGAGCGGCAGGTACAGTCACAGAGGAAAATGCACAGACAGCAGAGGAAAATGTGCAGGGAACGGCAGATCAGGATGGAACAGAAGAAAGCATGACTGGAAATGATGCCGCAGAACAGGCAGACAGCACAGAAGTTTCAGTTCCTGAGGATGGCGAATATACGGTGGAAGTCACATTAGAAGGCGGCAGCGGAAAAGCAACTGTGGATTCACAGGCGAAAGTTACTGTGAAGGATGGAGTGGCATATGCGACGATCACATGGAGCAGTACGCATTACGATTACATGATCGTGAACGGGGAGAAATATCTCAATGAAAATGAAGGTGGAAACTCTACATTCACATTTCCAATTGATGGAATCCCATGTGAGATGGATGTGATCGGTGATACGACGGCAATGAGTACGCCGCATGAGATTGATTACACCCTGACTTTTCAATTTCCGGAAACGGCAGGTTTTAAAGACTTAGACTGCAATGGGCGTATGGAGTTATCCTACGCCGACCAGTTTGAAGTAGAACAATATGGTGCTTATAAGCTGATTACGATCGTGGATAACGGTCGTTTTTTGCTTGTGCCAAAAGGTGTCAAAGTGCCGGCGGATGTTCCGGCAGATGTGACAGTTTTACAACAGCCGCTTGAAAATGTATATCTGGTGTCGAGTGCGGTGATGGATTTAGTCTGCCAGATCGGTGCTGTCTCCGATCTGAAATATACAGGAGTAAAAGAAAAAGACTGGTATGTAAAAGAGGCGGCAGATGCGATGGCAGCGGGAAATCTGATCTATGCCGGGAAATACAGTGCGCCTGACTATGAACTTTTACTTTCCGGTGGATGCACGTTTGCGATTGAAAATACGATGATTACGCACAACCCGGAAGTGAAAGAAAAATTAGAAGAACTTGGGATCAAGGTCATGATCGAGCGCTCCAGCTATGAAAAGCACCCGCTTGGAAGACTCGAATGGATAAAGCTTTTTGGCGTTTTGTTCGGGAGAGAACAGCAGGCCAAAGCGTTTTTTGATGCGCAGGCAGCACATATTGAGCCGATTTTGGAAAAAGAAAAAACGGGACTGTCGGTAGCATTTTTTGCAGTTGCATCGGATGGAACGATTACGGTACGGAAACCAAATGATTATGTATCATCAATGATCGAACTTGCGGGGGGCACTTATTCCTTAAATGGTTATGTCCCGGAAGAGGAAAATGCACTCTCCACATTAAAAATGCAGATGGAAGATTTCTATGCGGCCGAAAAAGATGCTGACATTCTCATTTACAATGGTACAATAGAGGGAGAACTGACATCGATCGATGAACTGGTACAGAAAAATAGTCTGTTTGCCGACTTTAAAGCAGTAAAAACAGGACAGGTCTACACAACCGGAAGCAATTTTTACCAGCAGACCAGTGGAACCTGTGATTTCATTGAGGATCTCAATAAGGTACTGAATGGGGAAACAGATGCAGAGTACCGGTTTTTGAAGAAAATCAACTGACAGGAATTCATATAAACCAGAGGAAATCATGAAAAAACGTTATATCATCTCTTTTGTTGTTGCAATTATCATATTATCGGTATTGTTTTTATGGAATGTCGGGGCGGGAAGTGTGGACATATCCACATCGGATCTGTTTGCAATCCTTGCGGGAAGTGGAAAAGATGAGACATTTTCACAGATTGTGTGGAAAATCAGACTGCCGCGCATCCTTGCTGCGATCTTGTTAGGAGGAGCACTGTCAGTGTCGGGATTTTTACTCCAGAGCTTTTTCCAGAATCCGATTGCAGGACCGTATGTGCTTGGAATTTCATCCGGCGCAAAACTGGTGGTGGCACTTACCATGATTTTCCTGCTGGAAAAAGGCATTATGATCAGTTCCTTTGGCATGGTTATGGCTGCGTTTGTGGGTTCCATGCTTGCCATGGGATTCGTGCTTTTAATTTCATTTCGCGTGTCAAAAATGTCGCTGCTGGTGGTCTGTGGGATCATGATCGGTTATATCTGTTCCGCCATCACGGACTTTGGCGTCACATTTGCCAGCGATTCGAATATCGTCAATCTTCACAACTGGTCGATGGGAAGTTTTTCCGGCATGACATGGGAAAATATAAAAATGATCGTCGTGATCGTCGGTGTAGCAGTGCTTGTGACTTTTTGTCTGGCAAAACCGATCGGGGCATATCAGATGGGGGAGGCATATGCCAGAAATATTGGTGTCAATGTAAAAGTATTGAGGGTCACGATGATCCTTTTATCAAGCCTTCTGTCTGCCTGCGTGACTGCATTTGCGGGACCGATCTCCTTTGTCGGAATTGCAGTGCCGCATCTGGTGAGGATGGCGACAAAAACAGCGCGCCCGATTATCCTGATTCCGGGGTGTTTTTTGTGTGGTGCAGTTGTGACACTTTTTTGTGACGGAATTGCAAGAACCGTGTTTGCGCCGACGGAAATCAGTATCAGCTCGGTTACGGCACTGTTTCTGGTGCCGGTCGTGATCGCAGCAATGTTGAGAAAACAGGAGGGGAGGTAGTCATATATGCAGGAGATCCGCACAGAGCATCTGACTGTCGGCTATGATAAAACACCTTTGATCGGGGATGTGAATCTTTCTGTCCGACCGGGGGAGATACTGACACTGATCGGGCCGAATGGTTCCGGAAAATCCACGATCTTAAAGACGATTACAAAGCAGTTAAAGAAACTGGATGGAACCGTATTTTTGGGCGAAGCATCCATGGATGAATTAAAAGACAGCCAGATTTCCAGACGATTGTCCATGGTCATGACAGAACGCCTCCGCACGGAGCTGATGAGCGGCAGGGAAGTGGTTGCCTCCGGGCGTTATCCTTATACGGGAAGATTTGGCATCCTGTCAAAAGAGGACTGGTCAAAAGTGGATGAGGCGATCGCGCTTGTCCATGCAGGTGAAGTGCAGGATCAGGATTTCATGAAAATCAGCGACGGACAGCGCCAGCGTCTGATGCTTGCGCGGGCAATCTGTCAGGATACAAAAATCCTGATCTTAGACGAGCCAACCTCCTATCTGGATATGGGCTTTAAGATGGATATACTTACAAATATCCGCATGCTTGCAAGAGATAAAAAGATGGCGGTCATTATGTCACTGCATGAGCTTGACCTTGCGCAGAAAGTTTCCGATACGATCGCCTGTGTCAGAGGCGACCGCATCGACCGCGTCGGCACACCGGAGGAGATTTTTGCCGGAAATTATGTGCAGGAATTATACGGGGTGGCGGATCAGAGTTTTGATCCGGTGACGGGACAGATTTTTTTGTGCACGGGACATGAGAAGGCAGTTGTTTCGAGAGATTTTAGTGCAGAGAATTGCTCTGGCAAAAATTTTGGATGTGGTAAGAAGAATCCAGATCCGGTCAGTCCACAGTTTTTTGTGATCGGTGGTGCGGGCAGCGGCATCCCGGTATACAACAGGCTGTGGCGCGAAAACATTCCGTTTGCAGCGGGAATCCTGCAGGAAAATGATGTAGAGTATAAGGCAGCTGTGGCACTTGCGTCAGAAGTTGTGTCAGAAAAGGCATTTTACCCGGTTGGACAGGATAAGGTGCAGGCGGCAAAGCAGCTGATTGACAGCTGTAAAAAATGTATCTGTGCGGTGGAAGAGTTTGGACCGTTAAATGAAGCGAACCGGGAGCTGGCGGAGTATGCGAGGAGGATTGGGAAGACTGGCAAAAACATATGAACAGTATACACAGAGATATCTTCAAAGCTATCCACGAAGGAAAATGGCTGAAAATTGAATATCTGAACAAAGAAGGCAAGCGCACGAACTACTGGATTGGAATCCGGGACTTAGACCCACGGAACAAGACTTTAAAAGTGGACGGACTTCATCTCAACCGGTGCTCGATTGAGGGATACGATAAGATCTATATCGATTCCATCCTCTCGACCGAGATCGTGGAAGGCTCGTACTGCCCGGAGAATGAGCGGCTGATCGAAGATATCGCGCTGCACCCGGAACGCTACCAGAACCTTTTTGCAAACACGGCAAATTTAAAAATACTGAATTATCTGGAAATGTGCAGCAAACTGGATGCCACGCCGTATACGACCGATTATGAACTGGTGCGCTATATCGACGGAGATCAGGTGCGTGACGGGGAGTACCAGTTGTCGGAGGAACAGTTTAAAGAGATCGTGACAAATTTTCAGCGGCGCATGAACCGGGGCACGAAACAGGGGAAAACGCTTCATATTCAAAAGCTGGCACTAAATATTTTAAGCATCCATACAAAAAATGGATTGTATGTGCTGGCATACCGGAATCTGAATCTGGATGTAAAAAACAAGGCATTTAAACCGGATGAAGATATCACGATCTGCACGCAGTTTACCATAGGGGGAGAGCAGGAAAATATCCGAAGGTATTTAGATGCGGATGAATATGAGCTGTTATCCGATTTTGAAAAAAATCTTGAAAAAATAAAAGATGCGATTACAGAAAAAAACGGTGCACGGGCGGTTGTGGATGACATGCCCTATGTCATCGGACTTGGCATGGACTGTGCATTAAATCTGCATGAAGAGTATAAGGCGATTCTTGACATGTACGAAAAAGAGCAGGTGACTTTTCCAATCCGGGCATTTTTCGGCGATCTTTTGGAACGTCCGCGAAGAACGAAGGCATATCCGATCGCGCTGTTAAACCAGAACATCAATCTTGACCAGCTTCTTGCAATTAACAATGCCATGAAATATCCGCTTGCCTATATTCAGGGACCACCGGGAACCGGCAAGACGAATACGATCTTAAACACGATCGTGACGGCATTTTTTAACAATATGACGGTACTGTTTGCGTCTTACAACAATGTACCCATAAACAATGTATTTGAAAAATTAAGTTCCCTGACTTATAAGGGAAAACGGGTCGCATTTCCGGTACTGCGCCTTGGAAATCAGGAAAAAGTAAAAGAATGTATCTGTTACATCAACCAGCTGCGGAGAGAGGTGCATGGCATTAAAGTATTTTCTTCCACGTTAGATCGTCGAAAAGGTGATAGAATTGACCGGGCGAAACAGCTTTCCGGCAGGTTAAAGGAATATGAGGAAGTCTTAGACCTGACGGAGCGCAAAGAAACGTTAACGCAGGTCATGGAGTATCAGGAACGGATGAAAAATGTGGCGACGCTCTTTCATTTCCATACGGATCTGCAGGGGCGTCAGCTGCGGAATCTGGATGAAAAAATCCAGAAGATCGGTGAGATATCTGAGCGGGATGCAATGGCTCTATTAGACCGCAATGAGGATGAATTTTACAGTTATCTGTATTATACCTCCGCAAAATACATCAAGGAGCTGGAAAGTAACAGGTTTCAGGATTTACGGAAAATTTTAGATGATGATGAAGATGTGAATGAGCAGGCAGCAGCATTTAACAAGTATCTGCAGAAATCGGAGAATGTAAAGAAGCTGCAGAAGGTATTTCCAATCATGATAACGACCTGCATTTCTTCCCATAAACTGGGTGAACCGGAACCGCTGTTTGACATGACAATCATGGATGAGGCGAGCCAGTGCAATGTTGCGGTCTCACTTGTGCCAATCATCCGGGGTGAAAAACTGATGCTGGTGGGAGATCCGCAGCAGTTAAAGCCGGTTATTTTATTGGACGAACTCACGAACCGGAAACTGCGCAGAAAATACCATGTTGCGGATGAATATGATTACCGCGAAAATTCCATTTATAAGACATATCTTGCCTGTGATGCGGTCAGCGATGAGATACTTTTGCGAAATCATTACCGCTGTAATAAAAAAATCATAGACTTTAACAATAAAAAATATTATAACTCCAAACTTCAGGTGCAGTCTGACAGCAGGGAAAGACAGCCGCTTGTCTATGTCAATGTGGATGGCGGGCCAGGTGACATGAAGAATACCTCTCCGGCAGAGGTGGAGGAGATCATGCGCTATGCGGGGGAAAATCCTGATAAAAGTATTGCTGTCATCACACCGTTTGTGAATCAGCGGATACTGATCGAGCGAGGGATCAATGAAAACGGATTTGAGCATGTCGTGTGCGGAACGGTACATGCATTTCAGGGAGACGAAAAGGATGTGGTGCTGTTTTCCACGGCGTTAAGCGACCGGACTGGAAAGGGAACTTATGACTGGCTCAAAAATAATAAGGAACTGATCAACGTTGCAACGTCGCGGGCGAAGGACAAGCTGATCCTTCTTGCGGACGGGAAAGAATTGGAGCGCCTTCATCAGGGAAATGAGGATGATGATCTGTACGAGCTGGTGCAGTATGTGAAAACGAACGGGGAATCAAAAATTACGGAAAAACATATCAGTTCGAGAGCACTTGGAATCCAGCCGTTTTCCACGGAAACAGAAGCGGCATTTATGAAAAACCTGACACATGCGCTGGAAAATATCTGGCTTACCCGGAATAAATATACGATCCACAAAGAGGTTGCCATATCCCAGGTGTTCCGGGATAATGTCACTTATGACAACTTGTTTTATATGGGAAGATTCGACTTTGTTGTCTATGAAAAGAGGGGAAAAAGCGAGCTGCCCGTTTTTGCGATCGAACTCGACGGCAAGGAGCATTTTGAGGATGAAGTGGTACGGGAGCGGGACAGACAGAAAAATGAGATCTGTAAGGCGCACCATATGCAGATCATCCGTGTGGAAAACTCTTATGCAAGACGCTATCACTACATCAAGGAAATTTTGAATGACTATTTTGCGAAGGCACGTTAAAAATTTTGCGTTCAAACATCCGGCAAAAAGTGGTATGATGTCTTTATGCATCACACAGGACAAAGGAGAAAATAATACAATATGGAAAAAAAGAGCCGGGAATTATTAGCACCGCATGTGGAAGAAGAACTGATGGATTATATTTTGCATACGCCGGTGAAAATAGGTGAGAAACTGCCAAATGAGTTTGAACTGGCAGAGCTGTTCGGCGTTGGGCGGAGCACAGTGCGGGAGACGGTAAAAAGCCTGGTTTCCAAAGGTGTGCTTGAGGTCCGCAGGGGTTCCGGGACTTATGTGATCGGGACGAACCGCTTAGAGGATGATCCGTTAGGGCTTTCAGGGTTTACGGACAAATATGAACTGGCGTTAGACCTCTGCAATGTGCGCCTGATGTTAGAGCCGGAGATCGCCATGCTGGCAAGTGAAAACGCGACGGACGAGGAAAAGGCGGAGTTAAAGCGGCTGTGTGATGAGGTGGAAAATCTGTATCTTGCCGGGGAGAACCATCTGCAGAAAGATGTGGAATTTCACACTTACATTGCGCGGTGCAGCAAAAATAAAGTCATTGAGAAACTGGTACCGATCATTCAGTCGGCGGTCATCACGTTCGTGAACCTGACACACCGCCAGTTAAAAGACGAAACGATTGATACCCACCGTGCGATCACGGATGCAATCTTAAATGGAGACAGTGCGGGTGCAAAATATGCGATGATCATGCACCTCAATTATAATCGTCAGATGATTTTGAAAAAACAGGCAAAGGCGCAGCAAAAAAATGAGTAAGGGACAAAAACTCCAAAAACTGGTAAGACGTCATATGACATGATGCAATATCGGAAAAATATACAAAAAACAAGGTGCTTTTTTAGGAAAACACCTTGTTTTTTTGTCTAAAAGAGAGGTTTTAGCAAACTAGACATCAGATGTATTGACAAAAAATGATCAATAAAATACAATAATCGCAATGAAACATCAGACGTCATACAAATATCAATAAGGAGGTATATCATGGGTAACGTCGCAGAATTAGATACAACCCGGCTGGTTATTGCAGCAATTATCGGACTGGCATTGTTGTTAGTTTTGATCATCAAATTTAAGGTTCACGCAATGCTTTCGATCTTAATCGGTGCGATTGCAATCGGACTGATCGCAGGAATGCCGTTTGAAGAAATCGTAACGGCGGTGGACGATGGTATAGGAAACACGCTAAAGGGAATTGCCCTCCTGGTAGGACTCGGTTCCATGTTCGGTGCGATACTTGAAGCATCGGGTGGAGCACAGACTTTAGCAGTTACAATGGTAAAGAAATTTGGGGATGAGAAGGCTGCATGGGCGCTTGGAATCACCGGCCTTGTTATTTCTATCCCGGTATTCTTTGATGCAGGACTTATCATTTTAATTCCACTTGCATTTTCTCTTGCAAAAAGAACAAAGAAATCTTCCCTGTTTTATGCGATCCCGCTTTTAGCAGGACTTGCCGTAGGACACGCATTTATTCCGCCGACACCTGGCCCGGTATTAGTTGCCACAATGTTAAATGTGGAACTTGGATGGGTTATTTTAGTCGGTGTATGCTGTGGATTTTTTGCAATGATCGTTGCAGGTCCGGTCTGGGGAGCTGTCTGCGGAAAGAAATATTATGTTCCGGTTCCGGATCAGATTGCAAATCAGGAAGATATCGATGAATCCAAACTTCCGAGTTTTGCATCGGTCGTTACCATCATCATGATCCCTCTGGTCCTTATCATATTGAAATCTGTCGCAGGAGTGGTCCCGGCATTGGCAGGAGTGGCACCGTTATTTAACTTTTTAGGACAGCCGTTTGCCGCACTTCTGATCGCAACATTAGCCGCAATGTTCATCCTTGGAACAAGACATGGATACACGATGCCGGAATTAGAGAAGATCCTCACAAAATCTTTAGAGCCGACAGGACTGATCCTTCTTGTGACAGCATGTGGCGGCGTGCTCCGTTATATTTTACAGTACTCCGGCTTAGGTGAGATCATTGGTAATGCTGTGGCATCCATAAATCTTCCAATCGTTGTTGTAGCATTTTTAGTTGCAGCACTGGTAAGAATCTGTGTAGGTTCTGCAACCGTAGCAATGACCATGGCAGCAGGAATTGTAGCAGCAATGCCGGAGATCGCATCCTTATCACCGATGTATCTTGCATGTGTGGTTGCAGCAGTTGCCGGTGGAGCGACAGTCTGCTCACACTTTAACGATTCCGGATTCTGGCTGGTAAGATCACTGATCGGACTTGACGAGAAGACAACGTTAAAAACCTGGACGATCATGGAGACATTGGTTGGTGGAACCGGATTTATCGTTGCACTGATCATTTCTTTCTTCGTGTAGAAGAAACGGTAATGACAGAGCAATCACAGAGCATGAAATTTAGTATATTATAGATTTTCACGGTAAAAAGCAGCGCAGGAATGGAGGCTAGTGTGAAAAATAAGATTTTTCACACGCAAGATTTGTGCTTACGCACAAACTTGAGATGCGCAAAAAAACAGCGCAAGAATGGAGGCTATCATGGAATTAAGAAGTCAGAAAGTAAGAGAACTTGCACCGGAGATGGACCCGCTTCGTATGGGTATGGGATGGAAGGCGGAGGAGCTTTCCAAACCACAGATCATCATTGAGAGTACTTATGGAAACAGCCATCCGGGTTCAAGCCATTTAAATATTTTTGTGGAAGAAGCAGTAAAAGGTGTTGATGAAAACGGCGGAAAAGCAGCGCGTTATTATGCAACAGATATGTGCGATGGAATGGCCCAGGGACACGATGGAATCAATTATTCTTTAGCACACAGAGATGCGATCACAAACCTTGTGGAGGCGCAGGCAAACGCTACAACGTTTGATGGTGGTGTTTTTATCGCAAGCTGTGACAAGGCAATGCCGGCGATGCTTATGAGTATCGGCCGTTTAAAAGAGATGAGCGCGATCGTTGTGACCGGTGGTGTTATGGAAGCAACGGTTGTAAAACCGGAATATGTGGAAAATGATCCGGGCTGTAAGATCAATGAGCTTTTAACCTTAGAGCAGATCGGAAAATTCAGCGCGCAGTATGAGCGTGGTGAGATCCCGGAAGAGCAGCTCCGCTATTACAAACACAATGCATGTCCAAGCTGTGGCGCATGTTCTTTCATGGGAACCGCTTCCACAATGCAGGTTATGGCAGAAGCACTTGGACTGATGCTTCCGGGAACAGCACTGATGCCGGCAACTGCACCGGAATTAAAAAAGGCTGCCTATGATGCAGGAAAACAGTTAATGAAATTAGTTGAGATGGGAATTGCTGCAAAAGATATCGTCACAATGGAAAGTCTTGAGAATGCGATCATGGTACATGCTGCAATCTCAGGTTCCACCAACGCGGTCATGCACATTCCGGCAATCGCACACGAATTTGGTTTTGAAATTGATGCGGATACGTTTGACAGAATGCACCGCGGTGCACATTATCTGCTAAACATCCGCCCGGCAGGAGACTGGCCGGCACAATATTTCTACTATGCAGGCGGTGTGCCGAGAGTCATGGAAGAAATCAAGAGCATGCTCCACCTTGATGTGATGACAGTTACCGGAAAAACACTCGGTGAGAATTTAGAAGAGTTAAAAAAGAACGGTTTCTACGAGCACTGTGATGCGATCTTAAAAGAGAAATCCGCCCTGATCGGAAAAGAGATCAAACGTACCGATATCATCGCTGATTTTGACCATGCGATCGGTACAGAGGGAAGCATCGCAATCCTGCGCGGCAACCTTGCACCGGAGGGAGCAGTCATTAAACACACTGCCTGCCCGAAAGAAATGTTCCATGCAAGATTAAACGCAAAACCGTATGACAGCGAGGAAGAAGCGATCGATGCGATCCTGAAGGGAAAAGTAGTACCGGGAGATGCCGTATTTATCCGCTACGAGGGACCGAGAGGCAGCGGTATGCCGGAGATGTTCTACACCGGCGAGGCAATCTGCTCCGACCCGAAACTTGCAGCCAGCGTTGCACTGATCACAGACGGACGTTTTTCCGGCGCATCCAGAGGACCGGTCGTAGGACATGTATCTCCGGAGGCAGCAGCCGGCGGCCCGATCGCATTTGTGGAAGAGGGAGATCTCATTGAACTTGATGTTGAGAACCGCCGTCTTGCGATCGTAGGTGTCAAAGGCGAGGAAAAGACCGGGGAAGAGATCGCACAGATCTTAGAAGAACGTAAAAAGAACTGGAAAGGTTTTACCAGCAAATATAAGAGTGGTCTGTTAAAATTGTATGCACAGCATGCGACCAGCGCGATGAAGGGTGCCTATATGGACTAAGTATCCAGACCATAAAAAAATCCGGGTGTTGCTGCCCGGATTTTTTGTATTCATGTACGATGTCAGCTCTGCTTTTTTAATTCATAGGAAATTACGTCCTATGAATTAAAAAGCCCTCCGGGCGGGATGCGCATCTCGCGGAGTAGAAGTTAGCTGTAAACAGCACCGCTCGAGCGCGAAAGAGTCGCAAGCGACTCTTTGTTCAATATCAACTGATAGTTGATGCGTAAAAAGAAATAACAACCGGCACATGCTTGAAAAATCAACCATTAGTTTTTATAATGAAATTAGAAAAACGAGATGGGGGATGCGAAATGTTTGATATCATGACAATGGCGGAAAACATCAAAACATACCGGAATAAAAGAGGACTGAATCAATATGAATTTGCGGAAAAATTGGGAATCAGCCCACAGGCGGTATCCAAATGGGAGTGTGGACAGTCCTGCCCGAGTATCGAAAATCTTTGTGTGATCTCAGAGATTTTAGATGTTTCCATCGATACGCTGATCGGTGAAAACAGTGACAGTGAAAAGATGATGATCGGAATCGATGGCGGGGGAACGAAAACAGAGTTTGTTTTATTTTCGGAAAGTGGAAGAATTTTAAACAGGATCGTCCTTGACGGCTGCAATCCGAATACGGTAGGAATGGAGGAGGCAATGAACATCCTGCAGCTTGGCATTGATACGCTCATGAAGATCAAGGGGAAGATCAGTGGAATCTTTGTGGGTGCTGCAGGATTAGATTCCGGAAACAATACATCAAAGATCAAAAAGATGTTAAAAGAAAAATATCCGAAGGTAAAAATCCAGTGCGAAAATGACATCCGTAACGTCATTGCCTGTGGAAAAAATCTTGACCGGTGTGTGGCTGCAATCAGCGGAACCGGAATGATCATTTACGCAAACCAGAATGGAAATTTAAAGCATTTTGGCGGGCGGGGATATCTGCTTGATAAAGGCGGCAGCGGCTATCACATCGGACGGGATGCGATCTGTGCAGCGCAGGATGCAAGGGACGGGATCGGAGAACATACAATACTGACGGATCTTGTTGAGGAAAAATTAGGGAATACGGTATGGGAGAGCATCCAGGACATCTACAGTAAAAACCAGTCCTATATCGCTTCATTTACGCCGTGCGTATTTCTGGCATATGAAAATGGGGATAAAATCGCAGAGCCGATTTTAAAGAACAATGCAGCATGTTTAGCAGAACTTATCAATTTTGCCGTGGATCATTATGATGTCGGAAAATATGTGGTTGCATCCGGCGGAATTTTAAAACAGAAACCGGCATTCCGGGAAATGTTAAAAGAGATGCTGCATCCGGATATTGAATTAGACGTTCCGGACTATCCACCGGTATATGGCGCATGTATCATGTGCTGCCTGTTATGTGGGGTTGATACAAAGCCGGTAAAAGAGCGTTTTATGATGTCATATGATTCATACCAGTAAGGAGAGGGAGGAAAACAACATGAGAATTATTAAAGTAAAAAACTATGATGAGGTTTCTGTAAAGACGGCAAATATGATTTTAGGACAGGTAAATTTAAAACCGGATGCGGTTTTGGGACTTGCTACCGGTGGTTCACCTGTGGGGGCATATAAAAAGATTGTGGAAGCATATAACAACGGTGAGGTTGATTTTTCCGGAGTTACAACGATCAATCTGGATGAATACAGAGGAATCAAAAGAAACCACGAACAGAGCTACTGGAGTTTTATGCAGGAAAATCTGTTTAAACATGTAAATGTAAGGGAAGACCACATTTTCATTCCAAACGGAGAAAATCTTAACAGTGAGGAAGTCTGCAGGGAATATGACAAGATCATCGAAAATGCCGGTGGTATTGATATGCAGCTTCTTGGAATTGGCCTGGACGGACATATCGGTTTTAACGAACCGGCGGATCATTTTGAAAAAAATACACACTGTGTGGAACTGACGGAGAGCACGATCGAGGCAAACAAGAGATTTTTTGAGAGTAAGGATGAAGTTCCGCGTCAGGCATATACCATGGGTATCCTGCCAATCGTACAGGCAAAGAAAGTCATCATGATCGCAAATGGAAAAAACAAGGCGGATATCATCAAAAAAGCATTTACCGGACCGGTCACACCGGAAGTCCCGGCATCCATTCTGCAGATGCATCCGGATTTCACACTGATCGCAGATGAGGATGCACTTTCGGAGATTTAAAAGGGGGAAAATCCAAAATGATCATAAAAAATGCATTGGTTTATACAGAAGATCATAAGTTTGAAAAGAAAGATGTCAGGATCGAAGATGAACGGATCGCAGAGATCGCAGAGAACGGTCAGATTACTGCCACAGATGAGGATGTGATCGACGGGGAAGGCATGTATGCGATACCGGGACTTGTGGATATTCATTTTCATGGGGCGGTAGGCTATGATTTCTGTCAGGCATCAAAAGAAGAACTGTTAAAAATAGCAGAGTATGAGGCAAAAAACGGTATTCTTGCCATCTGCCCGGCAACGATGTCCTATAATGAAGAAATTTTAGGACATGTCATGGACAAGGCGGCAGATTACAAAGAAGATACCGGAGCGGATTTGGTCGGCATCAATATGGAAGGACCGTTTATCAATTTAAAAAAAGCCGGGGCGCAGAATCCGGAATATATTATGCCGGCAGATAAAGAAATGTTTCTGCGTCTGCAGGAGAGAAGCGGCGGGCTGATCAAACTGGTAGATATTGCACCGGAAGAAAAAGGTGCGATGGAATTTATCGAACAGTGCCATGACAAGGTAAAAATCTCTATCGCGCATACCTGCAGTGATTACGATATGGCGCGCGAGGCATTGGAAAAAGGCGTGGGCCATATGACACACCTCTATAATGCCATGCCGGGGATCAATCACAGGGAGCCGGGACCGATCATAGCGGCACTTGAGGCAGGAGCCGAGGTGGAACTGATCGCAGACGGTATTCATATTCATCCGGCGATGGTGAGAACGACATTCCGTATTTTCGGGGCAGATAAAGTTATTCTGATCTCAGACAGTATGGAAGCTACGGGACTTTTGGACGGGGACTACCAGCTTGGCGGGCAGGGCGTGACCGTAAAAGGCAGAAAAGCCGTCCTGACAAAAGATCCGGGTGTTATCGCAGGCAGTGTCACAAACCTGTTTGACTGCATGAAAAACTGTGTACAGAATATGGGAATCCCGCTCGAGGATGCAGTCCTGGCAGCAACTGAAAATCCTGCGGAATCGATCGGTGTGGAGAAAGATTACGGCAGGATTGCAGTTGGAAATTATGGAAACCTGCTATTGCTGGATAAAGATCTGCAGATAAAAAACATCGTTCAAAAAGGGAAAATAATGTCCGTCTGAAAATTACAGACATGGTCGTAAGTGCACAATTTTTAAATTTTTTTAGTAATTTTTCGCGATCTTAAGGCAGAGGCTTGAACTTGCAGATATTTAATAGTATAATCACTTAAGCTAAAAAAATTTTAAGTACCTAAAAATATATTTATGGAGGAAAATGCGCGATTCTTATGGAGCGGGTATTTCTCTCTGAAAAACAAGGAGGACATTATGATTACCTGGAACAACTTAGACACCCTTGATTCCTATAAGGAACTTTCAAAGGCTTCCCGCGTAAACCTTGCAGAAGTAATGTCAGGCGAGAACGGTGCAGAGCGTGTAAAAAATTACAGCATTCCTATGGCTGATGGATTTTCTTACAATTATGCAGCAAAAGCTGTTGATGATGATGTGCTTGATGCACTCGTAAAACTTGCAAAAGAGGCACAGCTTGCAGAAAAATTTAAAGCTCTCTACAATGGTGAAGTTGTAAATACCGGTGAAAAACGTCTGGTACTTCATCATATGACACGTGGACAGCTTGGTGATGCAGTAAACGCTGACGGCGTGGACAAACGTGCTTTTTATGTAGAGCAGCAGAACCGCATCGCTGATTTTGCAAACAAAGTACATGCAGGCGAAATCACAAACGCAGCAGGTGAGAAGTTTACAACAGTTGTTCAGATCGGTATCGGCGGCAGTGATCTTGGTCCTCGTGCTATGTATCTTGCATTAGAAAACTGGGCAAAGAAAAACAACACATTCAAGATGGAAGCAAAATTCATCAGCAACGTTGACCCGGATGATGCAGCAGCAGTTTTAAATTCCATTGATGTGGCACACTCTATTTTCGTACTGGTTTCCAAATCAGGTACCACACTTGAGACATTAACAAATGAATCTTTCGTAAAAGACGCATTAAAGAAAGCAGGATTAGATGCTTCGAAACATATGATCGCAGTTACCAGTGAGACATCCCCGCTTGCAAAGAGCGATGACTACCTGGCAGCTTTCTTCATGGATGACTATATCGGAGGACGTTTCTCTTCCACTTCCGCAGTCGGCGGAGCCGTTTTATCCCTGGCATTTGGACCGGAAGTATTTGCACAGTTCTTAGAGGGTGCAGCAGCCGAAGATAAACTTTCCGCAAATGAAGATGTATTAAAGAACCCTGAGATGCTTGATGCACTGATCGGTGTATATGAGCGAAACGTTTTAGGTTATCCTTGCACTGCAGTATTGCCATATTCCCAGGCATTAAACCGTTTCCCTGCGCATTTACAGCAGCTTGACATGGAGTCAAACGGTAAATCTGTAAACCGCTTCGGTGAGCCGGTCAGCTATCCGACAGGCCCGGTGATCTTTGGTGAGCCAGGAACAAATGGACAGCACTCTTTCTACCAGTTATTACATCAGGGAACCGACATTGTTCCACTTCAGTTCGTTGGATTTAAGAATAACCAGATCGGAACCGATGTTGTGATCCAGGACAGCACAAGCCAGCAGAAACTGTGTGCAAACGTTGCAGCACAGATCGTTGCATTTGCATGTGGTAAATCCGATGAGAACCGCAACAAGAACTTTGAGGGCGGCCGTCCATCCAGCATCATTATCGGTGATCAGGTAAATCCTGGTTCTCTTGGTGCGTTATTAGCACACTTTGAGAATAAGATTATGTTCCAGGGATTCTTATGGAATGTAAACAGCTTCGACCAGGAAGGTGTTCAGCTTGGTAAAGTCCTTGCAAAACGTGTTCTTGCACATGAGACAGACGGTGCACTGAAAGTATTCAGTGATCTGCTGAATATCTAGTAGATATGGATGATGGTGTAAACTTGGGATTCTATGTAATTTAGGATTACATGTAATTTGAGATTACATGCAGTTTGTCAGTGAATACAATTTCAGATGAAGTAAAAATGCTCTTTTCTAAGCAGGCGGGTAAATGTCTCTCAGAAGAGGGCATTTTTTGTGTTGTGGGATTTTTTATAATGCGCAAAGCAATCAGGCATTGAATTGTTCCAATCCAGCAATTATAATGAAAGACATTAGTTGCTGATGGAAAAGGATGGTTTTGAGATCATCATAAGAAATATTTTTTTGAAACCATGATTTGGAAACAGAAAGGACAGACATATGGAACAGGAACAGCAGACACCGCACAAGAGGCGTGTACGTTACAAGGGAAAATACCCCAAGAAGTTTGAAGAGAAATATAAAGAACTTCAGCCGGAAAAATATCAGGATACGATCGAACATGTCATCAAAAAGGGAAATACGCCGGCAGGAATGCATATTTCCATTATGGTGCAGGAGATCCTTGATACCTTAAAGATCCAGCCGGGCGAGACCGGTTTTGATGCAACGTTAGGATATGGAGGGCATACAAAAGCAATGCTTGCCTGTCTGAACGGACAGGGGCATATCTATGCAACCGATGTTGACCCGGAGGAGTCCGCCAAGACGAAAAAGAGACTGGAAGAACTCGGGTACGGAGAGGATATCCTGACGATCCGGCTGCAGAATTTCTGTACGATCGATGAGATCGCAAAAGAAGTCGGCGGTTTTGATTTCATTTTAGCGGATCTGGGTGTATCTTCCATGCAGATCGACAATCCAAAGCGTGGATTTTCATTTAAGGTGGATGGCCCACTTGACCTGCGCTTAAATCAGGAAGCAGGAATCAGCGCGGCAGAACGTCTTGATACCATCACAAGGGAGGAACTTGCCGGAATGCTCTATGAAAATTCCGATGAACCTTACTGTGAGGAGCTTGCGAAGGCGATCACCGACGAGATACGAAAGGGCAACCGGATCGACACGACGACAAAATTGCGCGAAGTGATTGAAAAAACACTGGATTTTCTGCCGGAAAAAGAAAAAAAAGACACGATCAAAAAGACTTGTCAGCGTACATTTCAGGCACTCCGCATCGATGTGAACCGTGAGTTTGAGGTCTTATATGAATTCATGGAAAAACTGCCAGACGCCTTAAAACCAGGTGGACGTGTGGCGATCCTCACGTTTCATTCCGGGGAGGATAAACTGGTCAAAAAAGCATTAAAAGAAGGCTGTCGGGCAGGAATTTATGCAGATTATTCAAAAGATGTTGTAAGACCGAGTGCACAGGAATGTGCACAGAATGGAAGAGCGCGGTCTACGAAGATGCGCTGGGCAGTCCGGGCATAGAAGATTTATTGGTGCTGATATGGTATCATGGATTGAAATAAAAAATGAATGCTCAGATCATGTTAATTACAAACTGGCATGGCTGAAAAAGAAAAAACTGGATGTTTTCATGCATCCAGTTTTTTCTTATACTTCATAACATCAGGATCCGGAAAGAAATTGATACAGAGTAACTGTTTGAAAAACTGCGCAGAAAATCAAACTGGTTGTCTGAAAAAGGAGAAAGTTAGTTATGAGTAATATAAATAATACAAAAGAGCAGTATGAATTAAACCGTGAACTGGCACAGATGTTAAAGGGTGGTGTCATCATGGATGTCACAAATGCCGGGCAGGCAAAGATCGCAGAGGCGGCAGGAGCATGTGCGGTTATGGCATTAGAGCGGATTCCGGCGGATATCAGAGCAGCGGGCGGCGTGGCAAGAATGAGTGATCCGAAGCTGATCAGGGAGATCCAGGGTGCAGTTTCCATTCCGGTTATGGCAAAATGCCGAATCGGTCATTTTGCGGAGGCACAGATTTTACAGGCATTAGAGATCGACTACATCGACGAGAGTGAAGTGCTTTCTCCGGCAGATGATATTTACCACATTGACAAGACAAAATTTCAGGTGCCGTTTGTCTGCGGAGCAAAAAATTTAGGAGAGGCACTCAGAAGAATCGCTGAGGGTGCAGCGATGATCCGTACCAAAGGGGAACCGGGAACTGGTGATGTGGTTCAGGCGGTACATCATATGAGACTGATCAACTCCGAGATCGCGGCAGTTGCGGCAAAACGTGAAGATGAACTTTTCGAGGCAGCAAAACAGCTTCAGGTTCCATATGATCTTGTAAAATATGTGCATGACCACAAAAAACTTCCGGTTGTAAACTTTGCAGCAGGCGGTGTGGCAACTCCGGCAGATGCGGCACTGATGATGCAGCTTGGCGCTGAGGGCGTATTTGTAGGTTCCGGTATCTTCAAATCCGGCAATCCGGCAAAACGTGCAGCAGCAATCGTACAGGCAGTGACCAATTACAATGATGCAAAACTGATTGCAGAGTTATCTGAAGATTTAGGAGAAGCGATGGTCGGCATCAACGAGGACGAGATACAGCTGCTTATGGCAGAGCGTGGGAAATAAATTGCTCAGAAATGGAGATTAGTGTGAAAAATAAGATTTTTCACACGCAAGATTTGTGCTTACGCACAAACTTGAGATGCGCAAAAAACAGCGCAAGAATGGAGAATATCATGTCAGAAAAAGTATCAATCGGAATCCTTGCGGTGCAGGGCGCATTTGCGGAGCATCAGGCGATGCTTGACGGGCTTGGCGCGGATACATTCCTGATCCGTCAGAAAAAGGATTTGGAAGAGTCTGTGCAGAATGGCGGACTGCAGGGGATCGTGCTTCCCGGAGGTGAAAGCACGGTACAGGGAAAACTGCTTAGGGATCTTGGCATGTCTGACCAGTTAAAAGAACTGATCGAAGCGGGTACACCGGTGCTTGCGACCTGTGCAGGGCTGATCCTTTTAGCAGAGCGTGTTTCCAACGATGACAGAGCGTATTTAAAAACCCTGCCGGTAAGCGTGAAGCGCAATGCATATGGCAGACAGCTCGGAAGTTTTGTCACGGACGCAGAGATTGCACACATTGGGACTTACCGGATGAATTTTATCCGTGCACCATATATTGATGAAATTTTAAATCCGCAGGTGGAGACATTGGCGATAGTGGATGGCAATACGGTAGCAGTCCGCTACAAAAACCAGCTTGCGCTCAGTTTTCACCCGGAAGTGAGTGAAGATGCAAGGGTGCACGCGTATTTCTTAAATGAAATCGTGCAGGGGGTATAAAAAGGAAGAAATGGGTGAAATGAAGTGAAAACGAAAGAGATTCCCCCATTTTTATCGCAGTTTAATGAAAATTTAGAAGAGAATGGGCGAAAGCGTTATAAGGATGAAGCCAATAGCCCACGAAAATGAAAAAATCAGGGCGAAAACAGGAGAACAGAAGATGTTTTCGCCCGAAATGGCTGTGAAAATGTTAAAAAGAAAGAAGAAATGGGCGAAAGAGACTTGGACAAAGGAACTTTCGCCCATTATATATTGAGGATAGTAGGATGCATGTTATTAAGCTTCCAAAATCAGGAAAAAGGTCCCGCGAAATAGAATTTTTAGAAACAAATAATACTTGACCGCGTGCCGGAGGAAAATGACGCCCGCTATAAAAGAATCGTATTTCAGGACAAAGCGGCAGGCATCAAAGATGCGCTTCGCACGGAGATTGAAGAGTCCGAAGCGTTGCTCCTGCGGGGAATTTCAAAAGAGGAAAAAGAAATCTTTTTGAGAGTGGCACAGAAAATGCTGGAAAATTTGGATTCTGACTAAACTGCCCCCGTTAAAGTATGTATATATCGGTGTAGAAATGGTAATTCGTGTGAAAGCGTTTTTTCATGAAAAACCACCGAAAGAAAGGAGAAAAAATGAACGAAAATGAACTGATGAGCAGCCTTCCCGTCCCGAAGGCGGTTGCAAAGATGGCGATCCCGAGTGTGATCAGCAGTCTGGTAACAGTTGTATACAACATGGCAGATACTTTTTTTGTCGGACAGACCGGCGATCCGCTGCAGGTGGCGGCAGTCAGCCTGACAAACCCGATCTTTATACTGTTTATGGCATTTGCCAACATGTTTGGAATGGGCGGCAGTGCGGCTGCATCCATGGCGATGGGCGAGAAAAATGAAAAAAGAATGAAACAGGTATCCGCGTTTGTGACATATGCATCCCTGATCGTCGGTGTAGCACTTGCAGTCATTTTAATGGTATTTATGACGCCAGTTTTAAATATGTTCGGAGCAAACGAGCAGACGTTTCTCTATGCAAAAGGATACACTTTTCACATTGCATACGGGGCGCCGTTTATCATCTGGTCTGCAGCGGTAAGTTTTGTTGTGCGCGCGGAGGGTGCAAGCAAGGAGGCAATGATCGGCAGTATGATCGGCACCGTCGCCAATATCGTGTTAGATCCGGTGTTGATCAGCGGTATGGGGATGGGAGCTGTGGGAGCCGCAGTTGCGACGACAATCGGAAATATTTTGGCAGGCATCTATTACCTGTGGTATTTTTTAAAGAAAAGTAAATGTTTTTCCATCTCCATCAAATATTTTACCTGCAAAGACGGCATTTTGAGCGGAGTATGTGTGACCGGACTGCCGACCGCTGTTTTTTCCGTGCTGATGAGTGTGTCCACGATCGTGTTAAACCAGATCTTAGTGGCATACGGCAATGCGCCGGTGGCGGCGATCGGCATCGTGTTTAAGGCAAACATGTTTATCACATTTTTACAGATGGGACTGGCAAACGGAGTGCAGCCGCTTCTGGGATATAACTATGGTTCTGGAGATCACAAGCGGTTTGTTTCCGTGGAACGGTATACAAAAAAATGCTGTGTCATTGTCGGCATTTTAGCTACGGCGCTGTTTTTTGTTTTACGGGAGCCGATCATAAGGCTGTTCATCAGTGACGGGGAAGTTGTGTATTATGGCGTGAAAATGCTGATCGCCTACATGCTTTCCGGGCCGGTCATAGGGCTGTTATTTGTCAATATGAACTGTATGCAGTCAGTAGGAAATTCATTTCCGGCGACGATACTTTCCGTTATGCGTCAGGGACTGCTTCTGATACCGCTTTTGTACCTGTTAAATGCGTGTATGGGGTTAAACGGTGTCATTTACGGACAGGCATTGACGGATTATGCAGCAGTTATTTTGTCGGCTGTTTTATGGAGGAGAATCAGAAGACGGATTGAAAGACGGTAAGATCGGGCGTATAATAAAGGTGAACGAGCAATTTTGAAACCGGCAGTTATGAAAATTAGTAGGATGAATTTCGTATTTGTCGCATATTATGATTCGGGTGTCAAAAGGTGGTTTTCAATTTTGGGTTTGTCAAATTGCACAAAACCGAACTTGTTTTGTTCCGTTGTCCGAAAATAAGAAAAACTAAGTATGCCTGAATCAGTTTTTCACAGAGTGACGTAAACGGCATTCAACGAGCCTTCCATGGCTCGTGAAGCCTTGTTCTGCCGTCCGTGGCAGAACATTACTGTAAATAGACAGGCATACTAAGATTTTCTAATTTTCTCCCAAAGTCACAAAAACAGTCTCGGCTTTGTGCAATTTGACAATCGCTAAGTTATGAACCACCTTTTGACACCCTAATCATATTATCTCAACTGTAAAAATTGGCATATTGAATTGCAGATTTGCCGTATGATGAATCCTGGGTATAAAAGACCTATGGGGATGGAGGGGAGGAGCGTTATGATCGGTGGCGTGGATGGATACAAATGGAATATCACAGATTCCTATGATAATAATTTAAATCAGCGGAATAATGTTAATAATAAAGATGAACTGGGACAGAAAGGCGCGGTCGATAAATCTAAGACCACAGAGTGCCAGACCTGTAAAAACCGCAAATATGTTGATGGCTCTAACGAAGCGAACGTTTCCTTTAAAAATGCTGCGCATATTTCACCGGAAGCGGCATCTTCTGCTGTCCGGGCACATGAGGGGCAGCATGTTTCCAATGCGTATCACAAAGCTGCCACGCAAAACGGCGAAGTGGTATCTGCATCCGTCAGAGTCCAGACATCGGTCTGCCCGGAATGTGGCCGTTCTTATATTTCCGGTGGTGTGACGGACACACAGATCAGATATTATAATGAGTCGAATCCATACCAGCAGGATTTAAAACAGACAGACGGAATTAAACTGCGTGGGGCAAACGTGGACGAGATTGGCTAGATTTTTCGCACGAAAGCCCCGGCTTGAAAACAATATAAGAATGGAGAATTTTATGTGTACAGCAGCAACTTACCTGACGAAAGACTTTTATTTTGGAAGAACATTAGATTATGAATTTTCTTATGGCGAGGAAATCGCGGTGACACCGCGGAATTATCCATTTCATTTCCGTCACACGGAAAATCTGGAAAAACATTATGCGATCATTGGCATGGCGCACATGGCAGGAGATTATCCGCTTTATTATGATGCGGTGAACGAAAAAGGCGTCGGCATGGCGGGACTTAATTTTGTCGGCAATGCATATTATCATAAGGAAGAAAGCGGTAAAAAAAATGTGGCATCCTTTGAATTTATTCCATGGGTGCTTGCGCAGTGCGCAACGTTAGATGAGGTGCGGGAGCTGATTGCAGATTTAAGTATTGTGGATACGCCGTTCAGTGAAAATTTGCCGTCCGGCATGCTACACTGGATCATCTCAGATAAGAGTGGATCGATTACAGTAGAATCCATGAAAGACGGACTGCATATCCATGAAAATCCGGTTGGTGTCCTGACAAACAATCCGCCATTTGAGCAGCAGATGTTTATGCTGAATAATTACATGGGACTGTCACCAAAACAGCCGGAAAATCATTTTACGGATAAACTGGATCTGAATATGTACAGTCGTGGCATGGGAGCATTAGGACTGCCGGGTGATCTTTCATCAGCTTCCCGTTTTGCGAGAGTCGCGTTTACAAAAATGAACGCAGTTTCTGACGATTCCGAGGAGGAGAGTGTGGCACAGTTTTTCCATATCTTAGGATCTGTCGACCAGCAGAGAGGCTGCTGCGAGGTATCCGATGGAAAATATGAGATCACGATCTACACCTCCTGCTGTAATGCAAGCCGTGGAATTTATTACTACACCACATATTCCAACAGCCAGATCACGGCGGTGGACATGCACAGAGAAGATCTTGACGGAAGTGTTCCGGTGCATTATCCAATGCTCACAAAACAACAGATCCAGTGGCAGAATTAATCTGGTATCATAGGATACTTACATTCTTTTAAAACAAATTCACAAAAATTTCTTACGGCAGGCGGCATAAACGCCTGCCGGTCATGAATCATATACAGATTACGCTCCCATACAGGCGCACTGATCTGCAGAATCTTCACATCCAGCTTTAATAAAAGATCCATATAAGGAACGACGGCAATGCCAAAACCCTGTGCAGTGAGTCCCGCAATCACCTCGGCTTCCTCTGTCTCATAGGCAATCTGCGGTACTGCATTGATCTGTGAAAACAGATGGTCCACAACGTCACGCATACCGGAACCGTGGGAAAAATAAATCTGTGGATAGATGAGCGTTTCCGTCAATGCAACGGACTGTTTTGCTGCCAGTGGGTGATGGTCTGGAACGATAAGTACCAGATCCTCGTGGGTGATCGGCACAGTGTCTAACGATTCTGTCTCCGGCGGCATGGAACAGAAAATCAGATCATAATCCCTTGCCGAGAGACCGTTGACAAGATCGCCGGTCGAGCCGGTATGAAATGTAAAACGCACATCATGCTCAGGATGGGATGCCAGATAACGCGCGGCAAGCTGCGGAATGAAACTGACACCGAGGGAACGCAGCATGCCAAGCCGGATCAATCCGTCACCGCGTGCGCTCCGCTGCAGGGATGAAACTCCGGAATCCAATGTGGCAAGCGTGCGGTTTGCGCAGATTAAAAACTCTTCCCCAAAACTTGTGAGTGTAGTATTGCGTCCGCTTTTTTCAAAAAGTGCCACGCCAAGTTCTGCCTCCAACTGCGAGATCGCATGGCTTAAACTCGGCTGTGTGATACAAAGTTCATGTGCAGCCCTTGTGTAGTGCTGCATTTTTGCTAAAGTTACAAAATAACGAAGCTGGAATAAGTTCATGGCAATCCTCCTTGTTTTGCGAAGCAAAATCCAATTTTACATGGTAAAATTTGCCCAATGCCGAGGAGAGGATTTTCCTCTCTGTTTTGCTCATTTTATCACGATTAATAGATACTGTCTATCGAACTATAAAAACTATTGATTTGTTAAATGGATTAGAAAGGTGTAAAGTGTTTCTGAAATTTGGGGATGACCATAAATGCAGAAGCAGGACTTCTGTAAAAACTTCCCCGGGAGGAAATATTTAAAATGAAAGAAACAGAAATACAGAAAGAAAAATCCCGCCGCACGGTCCGCGGGGAACTTGCACTCATGGTCGCAGTTGCCATCAACAGTCTTGGTGTTGTACTGATGCTGCATTCCGGCGCAGGCATCTCGGCAATATCAAGCGTGCCGTATGCATTTTCCGAAGTTTTCACACGCGTATCGCTTGGAACCTGGACTTATATATTTCAGGGACTTCTGGTGCTAAGCCTCATGATCCTGCGGAAAAAATTTGTGCCGCAGTATCTGTTCAGTTTTGTAGTGGGATTTGCATTCAGCGAATTATTGGATGTGCATGAGAGCTGGATCAATGTTTTGCCGCTGACGCCGGGATATCGTGTAATCTATTTTCTGATCAGTTATATTTTGCTCTGTATTGGAATTGCTTTGTCGAACCGATGCAAACTGCCGATCATACCGACGGATTTATTCCCGAGAGAATTGTCGGATATCACATCCGTTACCTATTCTAAGATCAAAGTTGGATTTGATGTTACCTGCCTTGCCGTGACAGCCGGACTGACCTTTGCATTTTTAGGACATCTTGACGGCCTTGGGATCGGAACCATTTTAGCCGCATTTACTATGGGAAAAGTGATCGGACTGATCGGAAAATGGATGGACAGACATGCCTGCTTTGTATCGTTCATGACACAAAGACAGACAGCCTGAACTAGTGTAATGTATCATTCACATTTCGTATAATTACTTGCCTGAATTTTCATCTGCTGTGGCAAATGAAAATTACAAATTTTTCTCAAATGCTTCCACTGCCTTTGCATCTAAGATAGAGGTGCAATGCGGGCAGCGGTATTTAACGCTTTCACCAGTATAAATACAACAAAAGCCATGATCAGGAAATTCATCACGGCAGTCAGAAACTTTCCGTAATTCAATGTGACATCCCCAACAATATTCCAGTGCAGCTTGTCAAAATTCATGCCACCGAAAATTCCAAGAAACGGGTTGATAATATCCTCGACCAGTGACGACACAATACTTGTAAAAGCACCGCCGATAATAATACCGACAGCCATGTCCATCCGAATCGAACCCATCCACATAATTATATCGGCTCAAAATCCCCCCACAAGACTGTTCATAACAAAAAAGTGTGTTATAATCAAAAACAGGAAATAATTTGAATACAAAAAGAAATAGATAACACAAAAAACAGCAAAAATAGAAGCAAAAAAGAAGGTGTGACACACATGACAATGCAGGAAGCGGTCATAAAAAATATTGATACGGATTACTCGTACCAGCTTGCAAAACGGATGGAGCAGTTTCGCTCAAACGAGAAACTCGGTTACCGTCCTGCGGGTTCGAAGGCAGAATTCCTGACAGGGGAAATGTTAAAGGATGAGATGCAAAAACTTGGACTGTCGGATGTATGTAAAAATGCGGTTACCGTGGATGGCTGGGAGTTTAAAAATGCGGAGCTTACGTTTGAAACGAAAGAGGGAAAAAGGCATACCGCATTGCTCGGGGCATATCAGACAGATTTTGTAACGGACGGTGAGCAGGCATTTTCCCTGATGTATCTTGGAAAGGGAACAGAAGCGGATTATGAAGGGAAAGATGTAACCGGAAAACTGGTGTTAGTGGATATCAACCAGAGAGATGAGTGGTGGATCAATTATCCGGTTTATCAGGCACATTTAAAAGGTGCGGCGGCAGTGATCGCTGTGCAGTGTGGCGGTTATGGAGAAGTCGATGCGAAGGCACTCAACGCACAGGATATCGCCGGACCGGAGAATGCACCGGCATTTTCCATCTCAAGGGAAGATGCTGCATTATTGAGGGAACTGCTGGATGGAGAGAAAGAAGCAACCGTATGGTTGAAAGCCGACAGCCGGGTAAAACGTGACTGCACGACTTATAACATTTCAGGCTGTATTCCGGGAAAACACCCGGAGCGCATGGTATTGTTATCTGCACACTATGACTCCTATTTCAGTGGATTTCAAGATGATAATACGGCAGTCGCCATGATGTTTGGCATTGCAAAAACGCTGATTGAAAGCGGATTCAGGCCGAACAACACGATCGTGTTCTGTGCGATGGCGGCAGAGGAATGGGGCGTTGTTGATTCCAACTTTGACTGGTCGACCGGAGCTTACGAGCAGATTTTTACCGCACATCCGGAATGGGTCGGAAAAGTGATCGCAGATCTGAATTTTGAGCTGCCGGCGCTGGCACACGGCACGCGTGCAAGAATCCGCTGCTGTTATGAATATGTACATTATATAAAAGAATATTTAGACGGACTTCCGGAACTGACAAAGGCTTATCCTGAGATGACAAGCGTGACGGCACCGATCGAAACCTGGTCAGATGATTTTTCGATGGCAATCGCAGGAATCCCTTCCATGGTCAATGATTTTACCGGCGGAAGTTTCATGGAAACACATTACCATTCCCAGTTTGATAATGATGATTTTTATGATGAGGCGGTTTACCGGCTGCACCATGAGCTGTTCACACTGCTGATCTTAGCACTGGATGAAACGGCAGTTGTGCCGCTTGATTTTACACCGGTGTTAGAGCGCATACTTGCCGGAGGCAGTGAAATCACAGCGAAAGTGGAAGAAACACAGGAACAGATCGCTGCAATCACAAAAAAATTAATTCAGGTAACAGAAGAGGCACAGGAAAAAGCAAAACAGTCTTACGAAGAGACTGCCGCTATCAATACCCGCTACTACGCACTTCTTGCAGAAGGTAACATGCAAGAGGCAGAACAGCTCTTTGCGGAAAACAGGGAAAGAGAAAAACAACTGCTTGTAAAATTCAAACAGGAGCAGGATCATTTTGTCCGCATTGACTGGTATGGAGAGGTATTTTTCCCACATGAGATATTGTGGAAAAATATTGGCTTATTGCAGGACTCTGTAAACGCTCTGGAACAATCTGATGTGGATAAAGCACTGGAAAAAATATATCAGGTGGATAACAATGCGTATGCATTTATGTTTGATGAATATGTTTACCGCCATTTTACGGACTATGTGTTCAATCAGCCCAAAGATCGTCTGAAATGGGGTTACGGCAGGCTGTTAGGGCATGAAGATCTCTACCATGTGGTGAAATGCCTGCTGAAAAAGAGAAAAGAAGCAGACACAGATTACCGGGAAGAACTGCATTACTTAAAGGAATGCTATAAAAAACAGACCAGACGTCTCTGCGAGACTTTAAAAGAAATCAGTCAGACGGTAAAGGAAATGTTCTGACACAATAAAAAGGGGATAAGAAAAATATGAAATCGGACAAATTATACCGGGTACAGCGCGAGGACCTGCCAAAATTAGAGCAGCTTTTATACCGCTGTTTTGCGCATGATCCACTCTATGAAACGCTGATCCCGGATGCCGAAATAAGAAAACGGCTGATGCCGGAATTATTTCAATGTGATATGGATGAATTTTATGAGACATGTGAGATTTTTGCGGACAGCGAAGAATTAAACAGCATTCTTGTCGTGTCGGATGAGGCGGAACACATTAATATGTTCCACTTTTTTCTGACGGAGTCATGGGCGACGATCCATACGGACGCTTTCCTGATCAAGGAAGATCCGACACTTGCGACGTTCCACAATTTTATCAAGGGTGGGGATTACCTGAACTCAAGCTGGACCGATCAGCTGCACCAGACACAGAGACTTCATATTATTTATCTTGCAGTCGATCCGGAAATGCAGCACCATGGGATCGCTGCGAAACTGTTAGACGAAACGATCGCATATGCGCAGGAACACCACATGATGATATCGTTGGAAACACACAATGAAAAAAATGTAGATTTTTATAAAAACTTTGGATTTCAGGTGTATGGAATTGTGGAGAAGAACTTCCCACTGAAACAATACTGCCTGATCCGTGAATACCAGTAGAAAAATGACAGGATACTGCGAAAAGTGGTGACCTGTCATTTTCTTTTTTCATATTTGCGCTAATGAAAAAAATGATTCGTCCGATATAAAAACTAGAAAGCGAATTTCAAGGAAGAAAGGAGATGCCATTATGCGAGTAGAAGCTTATAATCAGGTGGCACAACTTTACAATAGAGAGAAAACGCAGAAAGTGCAGAACACAAAGCAGATGAGCACCGGACGCGATGAAGTGCAGATCTCTTCTATGGGACGTGATTACCAGATCGCAAAGCAGGCAGTGGCAGATGCTTCGGATATCAGGGAAGATAGAGTCGCACAGCTTAAGGAAAGGTTGGACTCTGGTAATTATAACGTGGATATGAATGATTTCGCGAATAAGTTATTAGAAAAGTACAATGCTTTAGTAAAGTAAAAGTGAGGATGAATCTGTGGCTAGTTTAATGGAAGAGCTTTTGGATGTGCTGGGTAAAGAGGAGAAGCAGTATCAGGAACTGATCACACTTGCGACTGAAAAAACAGACGCAGTGGTGCAGGGCAATATCGAACATCTTACGGATGTTACGACGAGAGAGCAGGATGCTGCGAGCGTGCTTCTTAATCTTTCCAATAAAAGAAACCGTGTCCTGACGGATATGGCGACTGTCTTAGGTCAGAGTCCGGAAGAGATGACGATCACAAAGATGATCGGATATCTTAACAAGCAGCCAAAAGAACAGGAAGCACTTACCAGACAGCGTGACAGGCTGCTTGAGGCCGGTGCTAAGATGCAGCAGCTAAACAGACAGAATGAAGCACTTTTAAAACAGGCATTGGAGATGGTGGAATTTGACCTTACCTTGCTGAGAAGTACGCGACAGGCACCTGAGACTGCCAACTATGATAAGAATGCCTATAATACAGGCGATATCTTAGGCAGCAGTGGATTCGACGCGAAGCAATAGTAAAAGCAGGGAGGAACTACCATGGCAAATGGTTTTGGAAGTATGTTTATCGGCGTAGCCGGTTTACAGAGCAGTCAGAATGCACTTAACGTAACATCAAATAACCTGGCGAACTTAGACACAACAGGATATGTGCGTCAGAGCGTTTTGTTTGCAGACCGTGACTATGTCACATTTAATACAACAGCAGCAATCAGCAATCAGCAATCCGGTCTTGGTGTAACGATCGGAGATGTTGTCCATTCAAGAGATGTATTCTTAGATCGGTTATATCGTACGGAATCAAGCCGTCAGTCTTTTTATGCATCGACCAGTGAGGCACTGACAGAGGTGCAGAACTATTATCAGGAATTAGAGGGACAGGCTTTTCAGGATGCATTAACCGATTTCTGGGGCTCATTTCAGGAGCTATATAAATACCCGGAGGATAGCGTATATCAGAATCTTGTTATTCAGAAGGCACAGCTTTTTACCAGCAGATCAAGTGCTGTTTATTCTGGACTGAAGAGTTATCAGTATAATATCAATTCACAGATTTCCGATGACATTGATCAGGTCAATGAACTTGGAAAGACGATCAGTGAACTAAATCTGCAGATCCAGAAGATCGAGGCAGGAAATATTGAAACTGCAATGACACTGCGTGATGCAAGAGATTTAGCACTGGATGAGTTAGCAAGTCTCGTTGATATCTCCTATAAAGAAGAAGTAAACGGTGTTGTGCGCGTCAGCGTGGAGGGCAACGAGTTTGTCAATGAGAACGGCTACTATAAAGTAGAAAAACAGACGGACAAAGCGACAGGATTTGTGACACCATACTGGTCCCATCTGTCAGATCCGGACAAGGGTGAGTATACCTATCTGTTTAATTTTAACCGTGATATTTCCACGGAAAATAAAAACGATATGGGAGAGATCAAAGCTCTTGTGCTTGCGAGAGGAGATAAAGTTGCCAATTACAAGGATATTCTTGGAGTGGACGGCAAGACTTATGATGATACGACAGGCATGTCGGTTATGCTCCGTGCAGAAGCACAGATGGATCAGCTGTTCCATGGAATTGCAACAGCGATCAACGATATTTTATGCCCGAATACAGAAGCATCAAATTATATTACAGGCCTGACAGGAAATAATTCCGTTACCATGACCGATGCAGACGGCAATACCTATACCGTGACAGCAAATACGAAGATCTTAGATGCAGATAAGTGTGCAGTTGGATCAGATGGCAAACTTCCGCCACAGGAGTTATTTACAAGACTTGGAACAGAACGTTATACGGAGGTTTCCTATACAGATCCGGCTTCTGGTGAGACAAAGACCTATTATTTATACAATGAAGAAGATCCGGCTGATACAACAAAGCAGTACACGATGGGAAGTACAAGTGTGAACAGCGCATTGATCACAGATGAAACACTACTTCCACATTTACGGCAGAATGGAGATGTAGACCAGTCACTGATGGCGACACTTGCAGCAGTGTGGGATAAAGAAAGCCTTACAGTCAATCCGAATGACACAAAGGCATACAGCTTTAAGGACTATTATGCAGCTATGATCGGAGAGGTTGCTACCTACGGAAATGTATACAATTCTACTGCAACAAACCTGTCCCAGACGGTACAGTCAGTTGATAACCAGAGACAGCAGGTAATCGGAGTTTCTTCGGATGAAGAATTGACTTATATGATCAAATACCAGAACGCATACAATGCATCCAGCCGTTTTATTAATGTTATTAATGAGATGATCGAGCATCTGATCACACAGCTTGGATAGCAGCATAGGAGGTTAACATGCCATCAACATTTTTTGGATTAACGATTGCATCTTCAGGATTAAGTGCATATCAGGTTGCCTTAAATACGAGTGCAAATAATATATCGAATGTACAGACAAAAGGATACAGCAAACAGCAGGCAAACCGTGTTGCTTCCGAATCCATCCGTGCCTATGCAAAATACGGCAGTATGGGAACCGGTGTTACGACCGAGTCTGTCAAACAGCTCCGTAACCAGTATTATGACAATAAATACTGGTACAACCAGTCATCTGTCGGTTTATATGAGACGAAGCTCAATTACCTGAAGCAGATTGAAAATTATTTTATTGATGATGATTCTTCCAAAGGTTTTTCAACAATCTTAAACACGATGTTTAATGACTTAGATACCTTAAAGAACAATGCCGGAGATGTGAATACACGTCAGCAGTTTATCGGAAGTGCCCAGAACTTTGCAACATTCTTTAACAGCGTTGCATCCGGTCTGGGAGATATTCAGAATAATGCCAACGAGGAGATCAAATCCACGGTTCAGAATATCAATTCCATCGCAGAAAAGATTGCAAGTTTAAATCATCAGATCAACGTCATTGAAATTCAGGGTGGTTATGCGAACGAACTGCGTGACCAGAGAGCCTTACTGATCGATGAGCTATCCAAGATTGTTCCGACAGAGGCAGAGGAACTTCCGGTACAGAACTCAAACGATCCGGAACTGCCGACAGGAGCTAATTACTTTACAGTTAAGATCGGTGGTCAGGTACTGGTAGATACCTACGATTATGAAACATTAAAATGTGTTGCAAGGGAAAATAAAGTAAACCAGTCCGATATGGACGGTTTATATGATGTTAAATGGGAGAAAACCGGCAACAGCTTCAAAGCTGGCGCAAGTTCCATGTCAGGTACCTTAAAGGCATTGTTTGATATCCGTGATGGCAACAACGGAGAGAACTTTACCGGTGAGGCAAGAGTGATCGACAGCAAACATGTGAAAGTTGTCAGTCCTTCCATCACAGACATTGAGGCAATGACGGTGCCTGAGAGCGGTACACTTACCATTTACGGAAAAGATTACAATTATACGAATTTTACATTTGAGACGGATGCCAATGGCAAGATCACATCCTATACTTTCGAACTTGAGGACGCATTAAGCCAGCAGCAGTCCAATAAGGTAGACGGTATGCAGGCATCCATCGGAAGCTCTGTTGATACCATGGGTGTTCCGTATTACATGTCACAGATGAATCAGTTTTTACGTTCTTTCTGTTCTTTATTTAATGATATCATGTTAAAAGGACAGGATTTAGACGGAAATGCAACAGACTATTATTCTTTCTTTACCGGTGCAGATCAGGTGACCGGTGAGGAATATGTATTAGGAAAGAGCGATAAGAATCATGGAAACACGACAGACTGCGGCGCAAGCTCCTATTACAAACTGACAGCATCCAATATCTGTGTATCTTCCATTTGTGTAAAAGATTCTTCCAAGCTGGCTGCACAGTATAAGGCAGATACAGAGGAAGGTGTAGATAAGTATAAACTGGTGGAAGATCTGGCAAAATTAAAGAGTGATACGGTTTTATTCCGTGCAGGAAATGCATCAGGATTCCTGAAATGTATGATTTCTGATATCTCCATTGATACACAGCAGTCTACGATCTTCAGCAACAATTATACAAATATACAGGCAGCGCTTGAGACACAGAGAATGTCTGTTTCCGGTGTGGATGAGGATGAGGAAGCACTTGATCTGATCAAGTTCCAGAATGCCTACAATTTATCATCTAAAATGATCTCAGTTATGGCAGAAGTATATGACAAACTGATCGAGGAAACCGGAGTATAAACGGATTTATAACAGGAGGAAATGGCAATGCGTATTACAAATAATATCATATTGCATAATACATCCATTAATATCAATGGAAATAAAGGAAATGTGGACACACTGAACAATCAGATGACCAGCCAGAAAAAAATACAGCGTCCTTCCGATGACCCGGTAACGGCGATCCGTGCACTCCGTCTGCGCAGTACCTTAAGCGAGATCGACCAGTACTACGAGAAGAACATTCCAGATGCAGAATCATGGCTGGATGTAACGGAGACTGCAATCTCCAGTATGCAGGACGTTATCAAGACGATCCGTACCCAGTGTGAATACGGCGCACAGGATTCACTTACAACAGACAACAGAAAAACGATCCTGACACAGCTGGAAAAACTGCGTGATAAATTATATTCAGAAGGAAATGCGGATTATGCCGGCAGAACGGTATTTACCGGATACCGCACAAATAAAAAGCTGACATTTACGGAAGACGAACAAAAGACTTCATACGAGATCGACCAGAAGATGTCGTATGCTGATCTGCAGGAACACCGGTATTATGGAAATGATGTTACAGTTCCAGGAAATCAGGCAGATGTGTTAGATGGCACAAAGATCGCTTCTCCAACCCAGGCTGCTTATAATAGAATCCGTCTTGGCTATGACAGCATTGACAGCCTGGATGTGACAGATGCAGCAGGAACTACCACAAAAACCTCTGCAAATGGCAGTACGGTAACGATCAGTTACAATTATACAGATACAACAGGGACAACGCCTGTCAATAAGACGGGAAATATGAATGTTACCGTATATGATTCTTATGATAAATGGTTAGAAGCATCCACGAAAACACCAAAATCATATGACATTGCAGATGGAGAGGCAGTGCTGATCCGTAATACCGGAGAAATGGTATTCAGCAAAACAGCAGCAGATACACTTTCCACTAATAAAGCATCTTTGGATATTTCCTATACAAAGACCGGATTTACAAATGGTGAACTTCGTCCGGAATATTATTACAACTGCACGAATATTACAGATACGAACAATAAGTTAAAGTATGAGAAATATGATAAAGATGGCAATCAGATCTATCAGGATATCGATTATGTAGTGGCTGCAAACCAGACACTTACTGTCAATACAGAGGCATCAAATGTATTTGATCACGGACTCAGCAGGGATGTGGATGAGCTGATCGATGCTGTACAGCGTTCGCTTGACGCAGAACAGAAAGTGACAGATTTAAATGCCATGAAGAAAATGCAGGAATATTCTTCGGATGACTGTCAGGCAAAATTAGAAGAGTGGATCGCAGCAGCGAAAAAAGAGCGCGATTATGCCAATGATAATATGCAAAAGCTCTATAACAGCTACATTGGAAACTGCGATACCTATCTGCAGAAGGTCAATCTTGCATTAACAGATGTCGGAAGTAAAGGACAGAGCCTTGCGTTGACGAAAAACCGTATGTCAAATGAGCAGGAAACGATGGAAGAGTTAAAGTCCAAGAATGAAGACCGAGAACTTTCAGATATCATTCTGGAGTATACAGCGGCATACACTGCTTATCAGTCATCACTGCAGGCAGCTTCCAAGGTAAATCAGGTGACACTGCTCAGCTATCTGTAAATTATATTAACAGCAGAAATAACGGCAATATTCTTAGAATACATGTCGTGACCATACAGATTGCATCAGGAGGAAAAGGGAATGAAAGCAAATACAAGGCTTTTTGGGGAGATAGATATTGACGAGGAGAAGATCATTACTTTAGAGAATGGAATGATCGGATTCCCGGATTTAAGAAAGTTTACCCTGATTTTTGATAAGGAAAAAGAAAGAACACCATCCTCGATCATGTGGTTCCAGTCCATGGATGAACCGGAAGTTGCATTTCCGGTCATGCATCCAAATGAACTGAAACCGGATTATGCACCGTCAGTCAGCGATGAGATGTTGATCCCGCTTGGAGACCTTACAGAAGATAATACTTACATACTTGTAACGCTGACAGCAGCGGCGGATAAGAAAGATACGACTGTCAATTTAAAGGCACCTTTGGTAATCAATACAGATACCAGAAAAGGCTGTCAGGTGATTGTGGAAGATGATTATCCAATCAAGTTTAATGTATATGAAGCCGTAAAAGGCAGAAAGAAAGCAGAGGAATAAAAATGCTGGCATTGACACGAAAAAAAGGTGAGTCTCTGGTGGTAAATAACAATATCGAGATCACAGTACTTGAAATCCGCGGAGATCAGGTAAAAATCGGTATATCTGCGCCGAAAGAAGTGCCGATATACCGCAAGGAAGTATATCTTCAGATTCAGAATGAAAATAAGGCAGCTCTTAATATCGATGCGATCGCATCTTTAAAGGATCTGCTCTAAGAAAATACCGGAGCACATAATTCACAATAATAGAATGACCGCTGAGCGTACATTGTTACTGTTCACTCGTACCTCGTTCCGTGCATTCTGTTATACAGGCAGAAAAATGCGGCTCCGGTATTAATTTTATACGCAAAGAAACCGATATAAATCACAGATTAAGTAGATTAGCATACAGGCCACAAGATAGCCGGCATGCACAGATAGACACAGGGAAGTGTGAATCACAGCAGAAAGAAGCTGAGAATACCATGGAAACGGAGGTCAGGATCATGGGAGTTCAACGGATACAGGAAACATCGACAGCATCTTACGGCAAATCCGTAGAGGCAGCTGCAGCAGGAAATAGCAGTGCTGCAGGCAGCGGAAGTGCTACAGGCGGCACAACGCAAACAGTGGAGAACATCACGACTCCATGGAAGGCAGAAAACAAAAATAGTACGGATACCAAAAACAGTCTGAGTGCCAGAAACGACAAGGATGAGGAGCAGGAAACACTCGTAGGAGCAGGAAATAACACCCAGATCCGGAAAGCTGTAGAAGAGATCAATAAGAGAGCACACAATTCGGAAGCAGTCTTTGGCATCCACGATGCCACGAACCGCGTTATGATCAAGATTGTGGACAAAGACACAAAAGAAGTCTTAAAGGAATATCCGCCGGAGAAAACGCTTGACATGATCGCAAAGGTCTGGGAAGTCGCAGGACTTTTGGTGGACGAGAAGATGTAAACAAAAATAGAAATAAAGGCAGCACAGACTGTCGGCAGCTATATCAAATACAGGAAGAACAACAGATGAGAGTTTTCATCAGATAGGAGTGATAATATGCCAATCAGAATTACCGGTTTAGCATCAGGTCTTGATACAGAGTCCATTATTTCTGCTCTGGTATCATCCTACAATTACAAGACCAACAAATACAAAAAGGCACAGACAAAATTATCCTGGAAACAGGATGCGTGGAAAACACTGAATACGAAGATTTACAGTCTTTACAGCAGCGTCGGCAACATGAAATTATCTACCGCATATAATTTAAAATCAACAACTGTTTCCGATTCTACCAAAGCAACGGTAAAGGCAGGAAATAATGCACCGACCGGAACACAGCAGTTAAACATTATTAAAGTTGCACAGGCAGGTTATCTGACCGGAGCACAGCTTTCAAGCAAGACGACGACATCCACAACACTTGCTGAACTAGGTTATACAGGTGGAGATGCAAAGATCAATCTGACAAAGGGTGATGGTACAACAAAAGAGATTACATTGACACAGGGATCAACCGTTGGTGATGTGATTGCATCATTAAAAGATGCCGGTGTCAGTGCAAACTATGATGCAACAAATCATCGTATCTTCATTAGCTCAAAGGATACCGGAAAAGATAACGATTTTACCCTGACCGGTGGAAATACAGAAGGTGCAAGAGCGCTGTATCAGTTAGGACTGAGTGTTGGCTCTGATGCAACAAATGCAACATATAAGTCTTATACGCAGTACTATGATGCAGATGGCAATAAATTACAGCAGAATGTAGTGGATGCTATTCGGACATATCAGGATGCAAAGACAGCGTATGAGACAGCTTCTGCCCAGAATACAAATCTTACATCTGCATATGGATATGCGACAGCATATTCTGAAATGCAGGATGCATTAAAAAATAGTGGCTTAACTACAGATGAGCAGAAGAAACTTACCACATTACTTGGAATGAGCGCAACACAGAGAGTGAATTCTGTGATGGATGCGTCTGGAAATGTATACACCAAATCAACGACTTTGGATGATGGAAGTACTATTTATGAGTACGGAAGTGGAAATGATAAAAAATACATTCAGGCGATCACGACAGCAAAAGATGATCATAACAACATTTATACTAAAAATGCAGATGGCAACTATGTAGATTCAGGTGCAGGTCTGGTTTATAAGGCAACCGGTGAGAAGGACAGTGACGGCAATGAATATTATGTTTATACTGCTCCGGATGGACAGGAAGCCAAAATTGCCATGAAAAATGAGACAACGAATTATTATCAGGCTGATGTAGCACAAAAAGGATACACGGAATACACAGATAATGATGGCATTGTTTATAGGTCAAATGAAAAAGGAAACTATACCGGATCCGATGGAAAAACTTATAAGCTGGAAAACAATACGTTTACAGAAATCGACAGCGATGGCAATGCGGTTAGCAATGGAAGAACAGCGACAGTTACAGAAGATCAGAAAAAAGAAGTTAAGACAACTTACAGTCATGGAAATACAGCATTGTCTGATACAACCCGTGCAGCAGATCTACTGAGCAGGTTCAGGGAGGATCATAAGGATACACTTACCGATGAAGTTATTTCCAAATTGACCTCTAATATTGAGAAGGTTAATGTATATGAGAGTGCTGAGGATTCTTTGGATGACACTGATACATATTCAAAAAAGAATATTATTTCTTCCATCCAGCAGGCATATCAGAGTGGCGGTGCAAGTGCAGTTACAGAGGTAACTAACAAGTATGCAGAGAAAATTACCGAGAATCAGACTGCTATGACTACTGCACAGAAAAAAATGGATGACAATTCGGTACTTGCAGATCTGGCTGCGATGGATTCGACTTCATCGGATTATACAACAGCTTTGGCTGCATTTGTAAACAAAGTACAGGATTCACAGAGGATACTTGATCAGAGTTCTACATTAACAAACGCAGGTGCAATGAAGATTGACGGCTGTGACTCTGAGATTAAGTTAAACGGCATTACATACACCAGTTCGCTCAATACCTACTCTATCAACGGTCTTTCCATCACTGCAATGCAGGCAACCGGAGATGGGGATACCAATGCGATCACTGTCACAACTGCGACCGATACACAGGCGATTTATGACAAGATCAAGAGTTTCCTGACACAGTACAACTCTCTGATCAACGAAATGACATCACTTTACAATGCGGATACGGCAAAGGGATATGAGCCTTTGACAGATGATGAAAAGAGTGCAATGTCTGATTCAGAAGTTGAGAAGTGGGAAGAGAAAATTAAATCTTCATTGCTCCGTCGTGATGACAGCCTGGAAAGTGTCATGAATCTGATGACAAATGCCATGAGTCAGCCGGTTACGATTGATGGCAAGAAATATTATCTGTCAAGTTTTGGAATCAAGACACTGGGTTTCTTGAATGCACCGGAGAACCAGCAGAATGCATATCATATTGACGGTGACGAGGACGATACAGCAACTTCCGGAAACGAAGATAAACTGATGGCAATGATCAACTCTGATCCGGATACGGTCGTTTCCTTTATGCAGCAGCTTACGACCAATTTATACGATGCAATTGGAACGAAGATGAAATCTTCAACTTTAAGCAGTATTTATAAAGTATACAATGATAAAGAGATGGCTTCTGAATACAGTGATTACACCACTACGATCAAAAAGTGGGAGCAGAAACTGCAGGATCAGGAGGACGCATATTACAAGAAGTTCTCTGCAATGGAGACAGCATTGTCTAAATTACAGAGCCAGACATCTTCATTATCCAACCTGTTCGGAGGTTGATAAAAAGAAATATTGGCAAAGATTAAGGGTATCTGTTCTGCCTGAATGCGGGACAGATATTTCTGACATGAATTATAGCTAAAATACAGAATTACATATGGAGGAAATGATTTATGCTGGCTAACAAGGGATACGCAGCGTATGCAAACAACAAAGTTATGACTGCATCACCGGCAGAATTGACATTGATGCTTTATGAAGGTGCGATAAAATTTTCGAATATTGCGGTTGAGGCAATTGAGGCGAAAGATATACAGAAAGCCCATGATAATATTATAAAAGTAGAGCACATTATTGAGGAGTTTCAGAGTACGTTGAATCATAAATATCCGGTGGCAAAAGATTTTGATGAGGTATATAATTATCTGATGATGCGCTTACAGGAAGCAAACATGAAAAAAGATAAGGAAATCATGGAAGAAGTATTGAAACATCTTCGTACCATGCGTGATACCTGGAAACAGGTTATGAAGCTGGCACATACACAGCAGTAAGGATATGGAAAAGATGGAGAAAAACCAATATATTCCGGTTATGATACAGAGCCTGAAAAAAAAGAGTGAGATATTAGATACCATTATGGAATTAAATATCAGGCAGAGTGAAGAATTGGAAAATCCTGCATTAGATCCGGATGATTTTGATAAGACAGTAGAGGAAAAGTCAAAGCAGATCGAAAAGCTGGATCTATTGGATGATGGTTTTCAGGAACTGTTTGACCGGGTAAAAGATGACTTGAAGAATCATCAGGATCTTTATCGTGATGAAATAGCGCAGATGCAGGATTATATCCGTAAATTAACCAGTAAAAGTGCAACCATACAGGTACAGGAAGCACGCAATAAAGATTTAATGACAAAAAAATTTGCATCTGTACATAAACAGGTCAGAGAAGTCCGCAAGAGCCAGCGTGTTGTAAATCAGTATTATAAAAATATGATGAAGACAAACTATGGCGAGTCGGTGTTTACGGACAAGAAGAAATAGAGATAGAAAAAAGAAAAAAATTTCTTTTTTACTATAAAGTATCGGGATGAACATCCGATATATAATACAAGTAAACAAAGTGATGATGAACATTACTTGAAAAAGTTACTTGGCAGTGGAACAGAATGGAGCGTACGGCCGGGAAGGAAAACTGCAAAATTAAGACGATGCGGCATGGAAGCCGCAGTAAATTCAAGGAGGAAATGAATTATGGTAGTACAGCACAATCTTACAGCTATGAACGCTAACAGACAGTTAGGTATCACAACAGGAGCTCAGGCAAAATCTTCTGAGAAATTATCTTCTGGTTACAGAATCAACCGTGCAGGTGATGACGCTGCTGGTTTAACAATTTCTGAGAAAATGAGAAGCCAGATCCGTGGATTAAACAAAGCTTCTGATAACGCTCAGGACGGTGTTTCTTTAATCCAGGTTGCTGAGGGTGCATTAAACGAGACTCACTCTATCTTACAGCGTATGAATGAGTTATCTACTCAGGCAGCAAACGATACTAACACAACTGCTGATAGAACAGCTATCCAGAAAGAGATTGACCAGTTACAGTCTGAGATCACAAGAATCTCTTCTACAACTCAGTTCAACACAATGAACTTAATCGATGGAAAATTCACAGGAAAGAACCTTCAGGTTGGTTCTCTTTGCGGACAGACCATCACAGTTTCTATCGACTCTATGTCTGCATCTAGCTTAGGAGTAAACTCTCTTAAAGTTTCTAGCTTCTCAGCAGCAGGTGCAGCTATGTGTTCCGTTCAGAAAGCTATCAGCATGGTATCTGAGCAGAGATCTAAACTTGGTGCTATCCAGAACCGTTTAGAGCACACAATCGCTAACCTTGATAACATCGCTGAGAATACTCAGTCAGCAGAGTCTCGTATCCGTGATACAGATATGGCTGAAGAGATGGTTGAGTACAGCAAGAACAACATCCTTGCTCAGGCAGGACAGTCTATGCTTGCTCAGGCTAACCAGTCTACTCAGGGTGTACTTTCTCTGTTACAGTAATTGTAAGAGACAATCGTACGAACATAATAAAACCGGCAGTTTACTGCCGGTTTTATTTTTTATATGGAGATAACAGTTGAACTATGGGTTGATAGGAGAATGGATATGGAAGAACAGAAACTGACAGAACAGTTAAAAGCGTGTGCCGATCTGTTTTATCAGAACCATGAAAAAGAAGCATATCAGATGCTGGCAAATTTACTTGTGGATGTAAGCGGAAAAATGCAGACATTGACAGAATTATTGGCGCAATTACCGGAGAATACCGGAATGACAATGCAGCAGAAGGTAAGAGATGATCTGCAGGAACTTGTAACATCGTATCAGTATAAAGATGCTCTCGCATTGGCAGATTTATTATATTATGATATCCCGGAAGAATTAGGACTCTTAGAAGAATAAAAACAGGGGGATGGACAGTGGAGATACTAGAACGCAATGAACAGGCACTGGAATGTTTGGAGAAAAAGTTTATTTTAAAGTATCAGTCCGTGAAAGACTGTGATTTTGAACATTGTTTTGTAACAGAAACAATCAATCATCAGAAAATAATATGCCAGGAAAGAGATGGATATAACTGGCGTTTGAATAGTATATATGAGCCGGAACTGGCAGCGCAGAAATATGCAAAAGGGCATAGTAAATTTAAGGATTATGCCGTGATCTGTGTGTTTGGTCTGTCGGATGGCAGAGCGGTGCGTGAACTTTGTAAGATGTGTAATGGCACACAGAAGATGATCGTTTACGAGCCGGATCATGAAAATTTTATTTTGGCAATGAGGGAGTTCCCTTTGGATGATATCATAGAGAAAGAGTGCGTCTATCTTGTGGCAGAAGGCATCAATGAGGAACGGCTGCATGGCAAACTGGATGAATGGATCGGTTATGAAAACCGAAATCTGGTAACACAATATATTCTGCCGAATTATGATGTTTTATATCTTAAGCAGGGAGAAGAATATATCGAGAAAATGCTTTATTGCATAAAGAAGCATGTGTTTAATATGAATACGGAAGTCGCATTCGGAAAGCAGTTGGCGGATAATCTGCTATATAATCTGCCATATGTATTGAAGGAGAGTTCCATCAATAATTTAAAACAGGCGATAAACCAGTATGATATATCAGAAATCCCTGCTATTATCGTCTCGGCGGGGCCATCACTGGATAAAAATATCAGACAGTTAAAGGAAGTGGGAAACCGTGCCTTTATTATTGCAGTGGATTCGGCATTGAAGGCACTGACAAGAGAGGACATTGATTTTCATATTGGGATTAGTGTAGATCCGCGAAAGAATCCGGAATTATTTAAGGAGGAACGGATCCGTCAATACCCGATCGTTCTGACTGCAAATTCGATCCCGACGATAGCAAAAGAAAATAAAAGCCGTCTTTTTTATGAATCTCCGGCAGGATTTGAAGGATTTGAGGAAGTGATAGAAAAACGCTGCGGGGAGAAACTAGGAGAGCTGCATACTGGTGGCTCTGTAGCGACGGATGCGTTTTCCTTGGCAGAGTTTCTGGGCTTTCAAAAAATCATCCTGATCGGTCAGGATCTGGCATATACCGGGGGAAAAACTCATGTCAGTGGATTTGCTGAGAGTGAAGCAAATAAGCGTGATGAGGATCTGCTTATGGAAGTAGAGGGTATGGATGGAAGTATGTTAAGGACAGACATACAAATGGATTCTTACCGTAAATGGTTTGAACTGGCAATCAAACGGAATGCAGGAAAGATAATCGTATACAATGCAACCGAGGGTGGAGCCAGAATACATGGAGCGATCGAACTGACTTTGAAGAAGGCGATCGATCAGTTGTGCAAAAAAGAGCAGGATTTCCCGGCAATCATTAAAAGTGCACCACAGATGCTGACAGAAGAGGAAAAAAGCGACTTAGAGCGGGAGTTTTATCATTTAGATGACTATCTGGATGAATTGAAACAGCAGATCGTGGCAGGAAAAGAAGCATACCAGACCCTGATCCGTCTGGAAGAGAGCAATGGACAGAATACGGCTGAATATCAGGAGATGGTCCACCGGATCGGCAAAGTTAACGATATTGATGAGCAGGAACAGTTTATGAATTTCATTAAGTTTTATGCCAAGCAGACGGAGTATGCCGTTGCAGAGGATATCTATACGGCAGAGGAGTTGTCTGTAAAGGAGATTGCAGAGCGTGGGATCAGGCTGTTGAATGGATATGAAGAGGGAATAAATATTGCAATGGAGCAGGTAGATTCCATATTAAAGCCTGTATTAAAAAAAGAGTGTTCTGATTGAGCCAAACACCCTTTTTCAATTTTACATTATATCCAAAATTTTAAAGATGGAAAGCTGTTTCTAACATTTGTGTAATACGGGTCAGGTAAGTGTGGTGCGCTTTAACCTTTTCATAGGCATTATGCGCGATCTCTTTCCGTTCAGCGGGGTGGGAAAGGTAATATGCGGTCAGATCCAGAAGTTCCTCTTTGGAGGAATAAAGGACGATGTCTTCCCCTGGAACAAAATAATCCGGGATCTCTGCCTGATAGTTCGAAATTAAAAAGCCCTGACAACCCAGCACATCCCAGATGCGCAGTGGGATACCGGAACGAATGGACTTTGCAGTCATATTCAGATTGATGCAGCTTTCATGGAAAACAAGCGGCATTTCAGTATGCGTTTTGACACGTCCACGAAAATGCACCGGAAGGCTTGAAGCATTGCTATTGGAATACAGATCCACAGAGAAATGAGAGCCAAGTGCGGTAAGCATTTCAACGCGTTCCAATTCGGTGATCCTCGGGCCAAGGTAAAACTGCGCTAATGCGGCGCGGTAGTCTTTCCGTGAGCGTTCCGGGAACTGATAGAAGGTCGGTGTATGAGATACAATATCGTTTACCAGAGCTGGATCCAGTGCTTCTTCCAGAAAGAAATAGCCATATACTTTTTTCTGCGCCTGTAAAAGTCCCTCAATATAGCCTTTGCTGTAAGTGGAGGGAAACTTTAACTCATAATAGGGGCACTTCTCAGAATAAAGAGAACCAATAAAAGAAACGTCGGAAGAAAAAGACGATTTCTGCTGCATTGATGCCTGTGACAGAACACGATCCCAGCGATTGACGTTCGTTGCAAGTGGAATGTGGAAAATGCAGTCTGGATTTGACGGTGCAAATTCTTCATAGAGTGTCCGGTCGAACAGAAAAATACGATTGCACGGATTTTTGATCGCATCCGAATAGAGCTCTAATACAGGGCTGTCCACGATCAGGCATAAGTAAGGAATGTGATAGATGTTACAACATTCGGATATGGCAGGATAAAAATTGATGGTAAAGACAAACTGATAGTCCCTTTTGGAAAGAGCCTGATCGATCAGCTGTATCTGCTCTTTGCCAGTCAGGGACTTGTTTTTAATCTCTTCTGAAATGGAGTCCACATGAAAGCCTAATTCCTCAAATCCTTCCATGATATCCGGTTCACAAATGCTGCCATATTGATAAAATAGTATATTCATGTGCTGCTCCTGTTTAGTGTTTGCGGTATTTCAGCTTCTCGCGCTGTACCTGTTCGATCGGAAGGATTTCTTCGGACTTGTAGGTTAAAGAGTCATAGACAGCGTTTAAGTTTCGGACAAGCTTACGCACGCCATCCGGCTCTAACGATGCGGCATGGTCGGTGCCTTTCCAGGTACGGTCTAACGTATAATGACGTTCAATCACGTTTGCGCCTAGGGTGTAAGCGGCAACATCAACGGCAATACCGAGGTGATGACCGGAGAAGCCGATCTTCTTTACGCGGGAGCCGTAGCTTTTTTTCATGCGCTCGATCTCCAACAGACAGATATCAGAGAATGGTACCGGATAACCGGAGGTGCAGTTGAAAAGCACAAGATCTTTTGCACGTCCGTTGTTTTCAAACAGTGTCACAATCTGTTCCTCTTCCGCATGTGTTGTCATTCCGAAAGATAACTGGATCTCGCCCTGATAGTTGTCACAGAGCCACTGCAGCATTTCGAAATGTGTATTGCATGCAGATGGGATCTTGATGAATTTTGGTTTCAAAGAGGCGATCTCCTTTGCGGAAGTCATATCCCAGACGGATGTGGAATAGGTGATGCCGGCTTCTTCACACCATTCTTTTAACTGGGCGTGCTGGTCGACAGTGAACTCTAAAAACTCCCGATGGGCACCATAGGTGTCACCGTAAGCATTACAAGGGTTTGGATGCGGTGCGTTGTACTGCTCCGGGGTCAGAAGTTCTTTCGGGCAGCGTTTTTGAAATTTAATCGCATCTGCATGGCAGAACATGGCTGCAACATTGATCAGTTCTTTGGCGATCTCCATGTCGCCTTTGTGGTTGCATCCGGCTTCTGCGATAATATATGGTTTTTCATAGTGTGTCATGATTAAAAATCCTCCGGTATAAAGATTATTATAAAAATAGTGATTACTGATTTAAAATAAATGTGTCATTTAAAAGAGCGGATAATCGTATAGCCCCTTGTTGGCTCAGATGATCTGCATCAAAAAAGTCAAGGGATGACCAGATCTTATAGTGGTTAAAATCAATATAGTGAATATCGTAGGGCATTTTCTCAAGTACATTTAAAATCTGTTCATGGTAAGCAGGGAGTATGAAATGGTTATATTCATCTGAAAATGGAGGGATTACAATAATAGGTTGAATTTCTTGTGAAGATAAATATAACATAAGCTTATCCAGAAGCTGTTTATTTTCACAAATGGATGTTTCATAATGTATTAGTTTATTATGAGAATCCGCACGTTCTTGAGCAAGCTGGGTTCGTAAAGAGGGTTGGCATTTGTCCCAGAGGATACCATTTAATTTTTCTGACATAGAGGTGCCCCGCTCACAATGGGAATTAAAATAAGAACCCTGTTGCCAGATAAAATAATCTATGGTTTCTTTGAGCTCTAATATAGCATTATCTGGACAATCAAATGTCTGGTAAACATCAGCCCATTTCCAAATATCGAAGTATTCAGAAAGATCCAAGTTGTGTGAGTCACGATATAGTGGATAATAGATTTGTTTTATTAAAGTATGACCGAGACGCGATTGAGAAGACAAATCTTGTCCCAGAGCATAGTAACCGAGCAGAATAAAACAGCGTTTTGGTTTGGTATAAGCATTTTTTACGGCCTGTTTGACAGCAAGAAAATCATAATAAATATCCTGATTATGCATAGATAAATTCAGCGCACCATTTTGAAATAAAGACTCTATAATGCCATATAATCCGTAAGAAGAACCAACAATCAGGTTCTCAACGGAAATGTGTTGAATTTTTTCCAGCATTGCATGTAAATAGCAAAAATTGTAATGGTTTTTTATAATTTTTATTGCTGTACTGTCAATCAGTGATGTGTTTACTGTATTTTTTTCCATCTAAGCCACCATATGTATTTTATCTAATTATATATCGGAAAATTGCCGATAAAAATTAATATAAGAGAGAGGAATAATAGCAGCGGTATATGAAAGAATATCTGTGGTTGTGCCGGGGAAAAGAAGTTCCTGTGACACAACAGACGATTAAACTGGCATTGGAGAAAAAAGGTATACGGGCGGCATGTCTGTGGGAGCAGGACGAGAGCAGGGAGCTTGACATGGAAGAGCTGCTGTTAGATGAGCGTATCGTAGCAAATGGTATTTTGCTTGAAAAAGAACTTTTGTCTGAGGCAGGCGGGAAAAATACAAGACTTCCGGCCAAAAGAGAATATGAGCTGGCTCTTCGCGTGGCAGAGCGTGAAACGGTGCATTTGCTGCCGGCTTTATTCCTGGCAGGAGAGACAGAAAAAGCGGGGGCAGGAGACGTAGAAAATGGAGTGCAGGAGATCTGGTGCGAGTTTTGTACCGATGCCTACATTGCCGGAAGATACCGTGAATTTTTGCAGGAGAGAGGGCTGTTTGAGGCAGTCGTAGAGGCGGTTTTGACCGAGGGGCTTGCAGTCGAGAGTGCGCCGAAAGTAGAGGCTTTTTTACAGCAGATGATCACGCGGACGGAAGCGTATTTTTATTACTATGATGCGACACAGCCGATCCTGATTTACCTCGGGGACAGTTGCTGCTATAACATATTAAACATTCTGGCAAATGAACTGGCAAAGGCGTTGTATGCGAAAGGAAACGCCATCCGGTTTTATGATGTTGCAGCGGAGGATGTGCAGGGACTTCCGAGGCTGCTTGGAGAGAGATATAAGGCATCCATCGGATTTCAGGCATGGATCTTTTCGGTACAGCGGAAAGATGGAGAGAGCTATTTTCAGGATCTGATCGGGGGACCGAAATATAATTTTGTACTGGATCATCCCATCTGGATGCAAAAGCAGCTGCAGTGTGCGCCGAAACGCTATTACATCCTCACGCATGACAGAAATTATCAGGCGTTTATCCGAAAATATGACAAAGGCGTTGCAGATGCGTATTTACTGCCACCGGGAGGCAGGCGGATGGCAGAGGGCGGTAACGATGACGAACGGATCTATGATGTGGCATTTCTGGGAACTTATACGGATTACCGGAACAAACTTGCCGCGATAACGAGTAGTGCGAGGGAAATAAAGTTTCTTGCAGCACGGTTTTTATCTGTTATGAGAAAAAATCCGGACATCACAGCGGAACTGGCATTTCAAAAAACACTGGATCATTATAAGATAACACTGGATCAGGAGGCGTTTCTGGAACGGTTCGGTGAGTTCAAAGAAGTGATCCAGTGTATCATGTTTTATTACCGTGAAAAGGTGGTAGAAACGATCCTGCAGGCAGGGATAAAACTGCATGTATTTGGAGATACATGGAAGAATAGCCCGTTTGCACAAAATCCTCTGCTCTGTATGCACGAAGCGGTCTTTGGCGACGAGGCGGCAGCGGTGCTGCAAAAGACAAAGCTGTCTTTAAATGTGATGGCATGGCATAAGGATGGGTTTACGGAGCGGATCGCAGACAGTATGCTTGCCGGAGCCGTAGTTGTCAGTGATAACAGCAGTCAGCTGGAGGAATTTTACAGAGACGAAACGGTAAGGTTTGAGTTACGGGAGTTAGAAAAATTGCCTGGGCTGTTAAATGGACTGCTTACGGACGAAAAGAAACGCTTAGAGATTGCAAAAGCGGCAAAAAATAAGGCAAGTGCGATGGCAAGCTGGGAAGTGCGTGCAGAGCAGTTAATGCAAATAATTGAGGAAGAGAGCACAAATCGATGAAAATATTGTTCTATCAGTGGCATTCCTTTATGAATGAAGGGGTGGAACGTGCATGGAAACAGTTGGGAATAGAATATGATACCCTATTTTACCAGCAGAGTGACTGGGAAGTGGATGATGGGATCGTGGATCTTCTGGAAAAGAAGTTAAAACAGAAAAAATATGATATGGTGTTTTCTATCAATTATGCACCATTGGTGTCCATGGTGTGTGAGAGGGAGCAGGTTCGTTATGTATCGTGGGTGTATGATGCACCGATCCATATCCGCAATATCGAAACGATGAAAAATTCCTGTAACCGGATCTTCTTTTTTGACCGGATCCAGGCGGAGAAATATAAAAAACAGGGGATCGCAGCTTATCATATGCCGCTTGCAGCAGATGTGGAGACGTTTTCACGTTATACGGCAAAGTGTGATGATCAGACGGATATATCTCTGGTCGGAAAACTCTATCAGACCGAGTACCAGTATTATATGGGGCCGCTAAATACTTATCAGAGAGGATATCTCGATGGAATCCTCCAGGCGCAGATGAAGGTGTATGGCGGATATTTTCTGGGAGACCTGCTAGATGATGCGCTTTTGCAGGAATTAAATGCGTGCTATCAGAAAGCATCTAATGGAGAGGTGGCTGTTACAAAAGCGGAACTGGAATATATGATGGCGTGTGAGATCACTGGCAGGGAACGGTATCTGGCACTGGCAGTATTGTCCAGTCATCATGCAGTCAGGCTGTATTCCACCGATAAGGATGCCCGTCTCGATAAAGTAGAATATATGGGATATGCAGATTATTATAAGCAGATGCCGGAAATTTTTAAATCCAGCAGGATAAATCTGAATATTTCACTGAAGATCATCCAAAGTGGAATTCCGTTAAGGGTTTTTGATATATTAGGATGTGGCGGTTTCCTGCTGACAAACTTTCAGGCAGAGATGCCGGAGTATTTTACGATCGGGGATGATTTCGTCGTTTATGAAAGCATCGAAGATCTGTATGCAAAAGCAGATTTTTATCTGCGAAATGAAAGCGAGCGGAACCGTATTGCACGTCATGGGTTTGAAACGGTTCAGAAATACTATACGTTCCGCCAGCAGATTGAAAAAATCATCCGGGCAGCGGAGTAAAAGAAAAATGAGGGATTTACCCCTCATTTTTTTGTGCACTGGATTTCTCTAAAATATGTATAAATTCTTTTGCCCGGCTGTCCCAGGTATGGTCTGTAAGGGCATTTTGATAGCCGTTTTGTGCGATCCGGGAAAGCTGTGCCGGGTCAGAGAGCGCAGAACGCACAAGTTCTGGCAGGGCAGAAAGCTGATCTAAGTCATAGAGCAGCACATCCTTTCCGTCGGAAAAATGTTCTTCCATATAAGGATTGCGCTCTGTGAGGACTGCCGCTTTTTGAAGCATGGCATTTAAAATACGTTCGGTAATGGCATCTTTGTGCCAGGTCATCGTGTTTAGCGCGATCTTAGACTGTTGCCAGATAGAAAGACATTCGCTCGTGGAGAGGTCTTTGTTATGCCAGAGAAAATTTGGATTTTCACGGAGCGGGCAGGTGCTCCAGCTTGTACCAAATACATGCACCGGAATACCGGCATCCAGAAGAGTTTTCAACACCTTCATGCGGTAATAGGTGGACAGATAGACCGGAAGATCCCGGAACTTGTGGAAAAGTTCTGCAAATTCATTCCAGGAAAGCTGCATGTGATAGTGGTCCAGTGCCAGAGACAGCGCATGTTCTGCCGGCAGGGATGGATTTTTTTTCATGATGAGCCAGAAACGGTTGGCGAGGAAACGTTCTTTCCGGTCAAATTCAGAAAAAAGCTCCAGCACAAAAGAAAAATTATCAAAGTAGCTTCCGATAAAGGCCACATCATAAATACGTTCCTGTGGTTCAAACGAGGTGCGTATGCCTCCCGGTGGAAAAAAGATGGCATCGACCGGGTAAGTCTTTCTGGCGTAGGCAGCGTAATTGCGGTCTACGGTCAGGAGCGTAAGCTGGCTTGGAACATCTTTCAGATGATTTTCGAATCTGGACGGGTGGTCAAAAAGGAAATTATATTTTGGCCCCCCAATTTTGTCATGTAAAAATCCCATGCCGTTATTCAGTTTCACGGAAAACATATAGCTCTGGACACCGATGACCGCCTGATAATGCCTGCCGATGAGGCGGTAGGATTCGGTAAAATCTTCGGATGACAGATCAAAATATTCTACGAGATAGCCAAGCCTGTGAAGCGCCGCGCCAAACTGTCTGGCAAATACGGTCAGGATCTGGTAGCAGACACTGTCTCCGGTGTAGATTAAAAACGGCTGGCTTCCGGCATAGAGGTACTGGTAGGCAGGTGCTTCAGACAGCATATCCGAAAGATACGAGACCAGTTCTTCCTGCTTCTGGATGGACTGGGCAAGCTCTAACAGGCTGCTGACAGCCGCATCAAAATAGTCCTGTTGCTGCAGGAGCTGTTTGTAGCGGGAGACGATATAACAATCCGCTTTTAAGGAATCAAACGTGACTGGTTCGGGTGAGGAAGAAAGTACACTGTATTGCTCCAGGTCAGCCGGTGCATCCGCAGTAAGAATGACCGGATACTCTGTGGCAAGGCGCAGCAGCAATTCATAGACCTGCTTGCACGGCAGGCGGTGATTTCGGGTGCTTACTGTTTCAAAACATGCCGTTGGGACATAGATCGTGCTGTCATAAAGCAGCGTTTCGTCCAGAAGGATGTCTAAAAATTGCAAAGACACGGACTCGTTATAAGTTGGATTGCAAATGGTAATGTGCAGGTCATGCTCAGTCATAAAATCTATCCTTTATCAAAAATATCGGTGTTTTAAAGTCCTGCGGTTTCGAGCATGGTGCGTACCCGGTGCAGGTAAGTGTGTTGTTTGGCGACTTTGCAAAAGCCATTTTCGGCAATGTCTTTCCGTTCCTTTTCATGTGACAGGTAATATTCGATCTTGGTTAAAAGGTCTTCTGTTCCGTCGAAGAAATCAAAGTCCTCACCCGGCACAAAGAAATCAAAGAAATCTTCCTGATAATTGCTCAGCAAAAATCCTCCGGCTCCGAGGATGTCCCATGCGCGCAGCGGCATACCGGAACGGATGCTGCGAAGCGTAATGTTGAGGTTGATCTTGCTGTTTTTGAATACATGCGGCATCACATCATAATAATCGACAGCTCCCATATTCTGGATGGAAGGAAGTGCCGGGGTTGGATTATGTGTGTATAATTTGGTGTCAAAACGCTCGGACACGGCTTTTAACAGGTTCTGCCGCTCGATCGACGTGATCTTTCGCGCTAGAAAATAATTGGCATAGACATAGGCATCCGATTCGGTGCCGCCCGGCTGCGTATGGTATTCCAGAGATTTTTTCATGGAGGCGATAATGTCAGGGGTTAAGAGCTCTTCAATAAAGAAATAGCCATTTACCTTCATCTGGGCATCCATAATGGCATTGATGTAGCCTTTGGTGTAGTCATCCAGATCTGTCATGCGGTCTAAAAAGTTATGGGACTCATTATAGAGTGCGCCGACAAAAGAGACATCACTGGATAAAATAGAACGCTTGTCAGAAGGAAGCTGCATGGCACCCAGACGTGCAGTGTTTGCACACAGAGGCAGATAATATATGGTAGTGATCCCCTCTTTGGCAAAATCAAGGTAAAGAGCTTTGTCAAAGAGAAAGATATAGTTACATGGGTTGATCAGCGTGTACGAATACAGGGAAACCAACGGACTGTCATATACAAAAGACAGATATTTTAAGTGATTGCGGTTACATCCGTTTGAAATGGATGGATAGTAGTTGAGCGAGAAAACAAAGTCATAGCAGTCCTGTGCGACAAAGTTGTCGAAAGCGTCATCAAATTCTTTACAACAATATTCGTGCAGTTTTTCATGGTTAAAAAGCTGAACTGTAAATCCCAGTTGCTCAAAAGCATCAATCAGATCCAATTTCCCGAAAGAAGGTGAATCAAGGAAGAGTAATTTCATGATCAATTCTCCAATTATCTTTACTAATTTTTTAGGTGGTCAATATTTCCCGAAAACCCAGCCGTCCGTTTAATTCCACATAGTACAGCGGGTGTAGCGGGAAGCAGTTACCTGCTTGGACAGAAAGTCGGGAACGTCCCCGGTTGAAACGAAATCGGCTCCCTGTGTAAAATATTCAATGGCATCGACGATATCCTTGCAACAGTTCCCGGCATTACTGAAAGTGCGCCAGCCACGTTTTATGTATTCCTCACATGGGATTTCATGTGAGATAACAGCGTCTACGGTGTCACGGAGTTCGGCCTTATGACATTTGATAACATAGTCCATAGGAACGCTTGCTTTGCGGCTTGGAGTTTTATCAGGGATCAACCAGTCAGTTACAGCGATGCTTGGCTTGTTAAGAAGGATTGCCTCTGCCATGACACTTGACTCCTCAGAGACCAGAAGATCACAGAGAGCGATCGCGTTCATGATGCTCTCTTCCTGCTCGATATAATAGACATTGTCATAATGATGTTCGTGCAGTTTACGCATTTCCTCGACATTTGCCTGGATCTCGGGAAGAAAATTCCAGCATGCCTGTTTGATGATCAGGTTGACTTTCAGAGAGGATAATGCCTGTATGAAATCATCTTCCTTGCCGTCATTTTCCCAGGAAGGGGCATAGAGGATTGTGTAGTCATATTTTAGTCCAAGTTCACGGCGAAGTTCAGATGCGCGTTTCTGCAATTCTTCGCCATGTATGGTATCACTCATTGGATAGCCCAGTTCATAGACACCACTGCGGGGATGCGTATAGTAGAAACAGCTGCAATCTGTCCAGCGTTCTGCCCAGGATCTGCCTGGAAGAATTCCAATGTCAAAATTATTCCACCGTTCTACTTCCCAGAGATTTGGCCAAGAGTCACTACCCTGTGCCATATCGTGTAGCAGAATAACAGAAAACTTTGAATTTTCAGGATGGCAGATATGCTGGGAGTAGATACCGATCTCTGCTTTTGCGTATCGGTCTTCTGTAAAATGCACATGAAAACCACGGCGGCTGGCTTCCTCTGCAATGGGCTTAATATTGAAAAACTCTCCACCGCATGTTCCGGAGATAAATGTAATGTCACGGGCAAGAGGCTCTTTCAGAGGAGCAGGAGATGTGGTAGATACATGTGCCGGCGTATTGCAGGAAAGTTGTCCGTTGTCAGACAGAAAACGGATGTACGCTTCGTAGTGAAGCTGTGTTTCAGAGGTATCACGATAATTTTCCAAAAATGTCGAAACGTAAGGTGTGTGCAGATAGCCGATACATGCCGGAAGTAATAATTGGTACAGAAGTGACATGGCACAGATATCAGGTGTTACATGAGCGTCAGACAAAAGGAGTCCCTGTGCATATGCGACAGATAATACCAGTGTTGACGGGGTGCCATACAGATTGACATTTGCATGGATGGAATATTCCAAAAGAAGCTTTCCATCAAGAATTTTATTCTCGAGAGTATCTTCATAAGCGTAATCAGGATGTGCAATGATCTCGCCATCGCTATCTATGTGGTTACGCGTGCAGACAACGGCATTCAATGTCGGTATCTGCTCGAGATGACGGACCATGGATGCGATCCTTGATGCCTCATAGCGTTGGTTCTCTTCCAGAAAGCATAAATATTTGCTGCTACATGTTTTAAGGTAAGTCGTGAGGTCATTGATATAATCTTTGCCGACAAAGTCGATGATTTCAAGATTCTTATAGGGCTCGACTGCAAGATAATCCTCTAACGTAGAGGCACTGACATCAAGGCAGATAAGAGAAACTCTGGGTCCGTTATCATTAAGGAGTGACAGTGTGCAGGAATCAAAGAATTCATCCGCTCCGAAAGAGTTACTGTAAATTTTCAGACATTCGCGGGCTGTCTGAAAATCCTGATTTTCAATGCAGGTGGAGATGAGCTGCATCATCTCTTCTTTTGGTGTTTGCATAGTGTATGACCTCCGATGTGTTATCTGCTAATAGTATAAAAGATTTTAAAAAGATTCGCAATGAAAAGCGGTATGGAATTGCAGGTATATATGTGCGAAAAAATCTGTTGACAGACTAATATTTGTTCCTGAAATGCCGATATTATAAAAGATAACTTATAAGCATCATTTTCGCGAATACACGGAAAGGTAAGGAGTCAGGCATATGGCAGAATTTCCAGAATTCTATTTTAGGGGAGAAGAAAGAGAAGGATTTTACATAGAAGAAATGATGAAACGAGCATGGGCAGCACAAATAGAGGTGCTTGAAATCATAGATCGGATTTGTAAAGAATATGACATACAGTATTTTGCCGACTGGGGAACTTTGCTTGGAACAATCCGGCACAAAGGCTTTATTCCGTGGGACGATGACATTGATATTGTAATGAAAAGAGATGACTATAACCGGTTTTTACGAATCTTTAATGGAGAACGTCCGGATGGATGCTTTTTGCTTAGTATTTATGCGAACGAAGAGTACAACGAGATATTTGCGCGAGTTGTCAATTCAAACTATGTGAATTATACTAAGGAGTATCTGGAACGCTGGCATGGATGTCCTTATGCGGTAGGAGTGGATATTTTCCCATTGGATAAGCTGCCTGTAGATAAAGATGAAGAAGATATACAGTGCAGTATGCTTCGCATGTTAATAAAAGCGATTTATTCAAAAGATGAAACAGAGGAAACGATAAGAATAATAGAAGATATGTGTGGAGTAACTATTGACCGCACGAAAAAGATATGGCATCAGCTACTGCGTGTGGCAGATGGAGTGCTGCAGATGTATAACGATGACGGAGGAGACTATGCAGAACTGATTTATTATTTAAATAGATCGAGCCGTCGCTATAAACAGGAGTGGTATAGTGAAAGTATCCGATTACCGTTTGAGACAAGTGAAATTCCAGTGCCAAAGGAGTATGACGCGGTACTAAGAAATATGTATGGAGATTACGAGAAACCAACGCAATGGACAGATGGTCATAACTATCCATTTTACAAGAAGCAGCAGGCTGTTGTGGATGCAAGACTGGCAAAAGAATAGAAAATGTTTACGGCAATAGAATGGAGGGGAACGAATATGTTTCCCTCCATTTTGTGTTATTTACGCGAGCAACGAGCCAAAGTCTATGATTATTATCAATTACCTGCGAGAGGATAGATCAAAAGATGAGCAATCTCTTTTTTTATAATGGCTTCATATTTTTTCATGAGGACTTCATCCTGAACGGGGTGTCCCTTAGTATCGGTAAGAAGACATTTCCGGCCGGTCAGATCAATGCGAAGGTCAGGCGATACCGGAATGGTGGAGTCCATATAAAAATGAAAATCCTTTCCATGTAAAGCGGCACGGTAAGGGTCACCCGGGAAAATGTTCTGGGAAAACGTATAGTCGCGTTCCTGTTTGCCACCAAATGTAAGGGGCAGATTGGCATCGGTTCCCTCAAAGTGATATGGAATACCGGCTAGTTTACACAGAATAGCAGTATAATCGGCAGTTTCTATCAGCTCATCCGAAACCCGAGGAGAAAGATTGCTACAACGCAGCATAAATGGCACATTGACACGCTGCTCGGAAAGGAAAGGTTTCCCATCTTCCACCATGAAAGCGGTTCCGTGGTCGGAAAACAGTGAGACGATGATCTCTTCATCTTTATAATTGCGTTCCAGATACTGATACAGGATGCCAAGATAAAAATCTAACTCGCGTAACTGCTGGATATAAATTTCCCGGCGGTTAGGGCTGAATGACTGTTTTACCGTCGTTGTGATGTCATTGTCAATATGTCGTGCAGCCAGTGGCAATCTGGACTGCACCGGAAGAGAACACATAAATCCCCCGGCAATATCGTGCAGATCAAGGAAGTCAAACCAGATATACTGACAGGCATCCTTAAAGGTTTCGATCTGTTGGATGACGTCACTGATAACTTCTTTGGTGCGGTATGCCTGGGAGGAATACTGATAGGTAAAGCGGTCAATCCCGCGGATGTATCCCTGCCATGGAGTAACTGCATCGTTTCCACCGATCTTTGCGGTCACATATCCGGCATCGTGAAAATATTCTGACAGGACTTTGGAGTCTTTCATAAAGTCAAAGCGGTAGTCCTCCATAAGGTTCATGTGATGACTGGAATGTTTTCCGGTCCAGTAGGTCGCAATGGACGGCAGAGTCCATTCGGAACCAGAGTAATAATTATTACAGATAATGCCTTTGGAAAAATATCGGAAAGTTTCCGGCATTAGTGTTTCAAGACCGAGATCTTTGACCAGATAATAATTAAAACTATCGATAAAAATGCTTAATACCAGTTTTTTTCGACCGTTTGCATCGGGGTGCGTCAATGGAATTGGGGTGCCAAAAACAGTGGGATAAGCCGTTCGCAGTGCAGTACCATTTTCTACAGGGAGATAGCAGTATTTTTCTCGTGCTGATTCCCGGTAGAATTTTGTTGGATCTTTTGCAGCATCAGTAATGTAATTGGAATTTTTCTGTGTGAGATCATAATTTAGGCAGATGGGAACCAGTACCTTGCCGAGGTCAGCAGGAATGTCATATTTTGTGCTGATATCGGCAATTGGGAATAATTCACATTTGGCATGAATTGGATCCTTGATAAACGAAAAGTTAAAGTATGATTCGTACCAGTTGTCAGCAAGCCCAATATAATATTGTTGCCCATTATAACAGGTAAGTATTTTTCCACACAGACTTTCCTGATAATTCTTAAAAGGGTCCAGTATGGCATAGCGGTGGTTTTGCTCAATACGGGAAAATTCGTTCTCCAAGTCAGTGTCTTCTGCAGCAAGTATTTGAAATTCCTGTTCCCATACAGCCAGTGTCTCATCGTTGATAACTGTTATCCGATATCGCATCTGCACAAACTGGATCATCAGGAACGACTGATAAGCGACGGCGTATTTCCCAAGTGATCTGGCACAGACCATGAAATTATAATTGGCTTCTACATCAAATGGATTGAGGGTAATTGCCGTTTTTGCAAGATCGTAGGCTGCCTGGAAGTCTTCTTTTAGCAGAGCCAGTGAGATTTTGTAAGAAAAAAGATCAAAGTCGGTGGGATTGCAGGCTTCATAACGTGTCAGGCAGGCTTCGATCTCTGGAATGTCCTGCTGTAAGATTGCCTGTTCAAGTTTTTGCTTCATGGGTGGGATGTCCTCTTTTCAAAATTATTTGGATTCAAGAATGTGAAAGGAATCAATATTGTGGATAAAATCACAGATACTACCCTGAAAGCCTTTTTGCGTCAGAATGGCAGTCAGTTCCTGTTCACTTTTTTTATAAAATGGATATTCGTGTGACTGTGTAAATTTGACCGGTACCTGATAGTCTCCATAGTAGGTAGTCAATATTTCATGGTAATGTTTTGGAGCGGCGATCTGGAAACCTTCAAAAGGAAGGTAGATCGTTTCATTATACCATTCTTTTTTCAGAGGATCTTTGTTTTCATAGGGAATACGGAAACATAGATCCAGTTCGTCACATTCACTTTCGTCAAACATGGAAGCAATCGCCTCAAGAAGATGAAATAAAGACCATTTGGTCGTCTCGTTTCGCGGCAGCTTTGTCGCAGTGAGTTCTTCCAGTTCCACAATCCGGGCTTCTTTTGTATCTTCCGGTAAGGTATCAAAATCACGCAAAAGTACGAAAATGCGTCCGAGTAGAAGTTTTTCCAGAAGAAAGGTATCCGGATCTCTTGGAATATAATCAAGAGGAAAAATATCAATGCTTGTTCCGCGGAACGGAAAACCATGAAATCGTCTGATGTAATCTGGAAGAGACCAGTAGGATGGATCTGTTTTTACTGCTGTGTGAATGATGCTGGTCTGTAATCTGCGTGTGGCATCAGCAGCGTGCAGTCCGTCTGTGATAAAGCCTTCCGGTAATTCATCGGGCAGAACGGAAACCAGAGTATTATAGTCACTTCGTTTTAAGCAGATATCAATGTCATCATCCCATGGAACAAAACCCTGATGTCGGACAGCACCGAGCAGTGTACCATAATAAGCAAAGTATTGCAGGTTGTATTTCTCACAGATCTGTGTCACGACTTCCAAAATCTCGATTTCTGTCGCCCAGGCGCGTTTCATCAACTCTGGAACAAGAAAATCGCAGCGATATTCATCTTGAAAAAATTCAGCAGGAAAATTCATATGCATTACTCCTCAAATTGTGATAATATAAGATATAATAAATATATCGGCAAAATAGACGAAACATATATATAATTTTTGTAAAAAAGAATCAACAGAACGGCGATACGTTCAGGAGCGGAGGAAAAAAGATGCAGGCGATTATTCTGGCAGCAGGAATGGGAAAACGTTTGGGGCAATTAACCAGAGAAAATACAAAGTGTATGGTAGAAGTTGGTGGGGTAAGACTGGTGGAGCGTGTTTTGCGTATCCTTGATAAAAAGGGATTATCAAGGATCATTATGGTGGTCGGATACCAGTATGAAAATCTGATGACATTCGTAAACAAACTGGATATCAGTACACCAATCGAATTTATCATCAATGATGTGTACGACAAGACAAATAATATTTTTTCACTGGCTCTGGCGAAGGAACAGCTTGGATGCGAAGACACACTTTTACTGGAGTCTGATCTGATCTTTGAGGAGAGTGTGATTGATCTGCTGCTTGAGGATGAAAGGGACACGCTGGTCCTTGTGGATAAGTTTGAGAACTGGATGGACGGAACCTGTGTTGTGGTAGATGAGGAAGACAATATTCTGGATTTCATTCCAGGCAAGCTGCTAAAATACTCGGAGAAAGCGCATTATTATAAGACTGTTAACATCTATAAACTCAGCGCGGATTTTTCCAGAAATGTCTATGTCCCGTTTCTGGAGGCATATGCCAAGGTAATGGGAAACAACGAATACTATGAGACGGTGATCAAGCTGATCCTGACTCTGGATAAAAACACCTTGAAGGCAAAACGTCTGCACGGCGAACAGTGGTATGAGATAGACGATATTCAGGATCTGGACATCGCAGAACTTTTATTCCTTGAGGATGATGTAGAACGTTATCATACATTAACCTCACGGTACGGTGGATTCTGGCGTTTCCCTCATCTGAAGGACTATTGTTATCTGGTAAACCCGTATTTTCCGACCGAGCGCATGATGAATGAGATGAAGTCAAATTTTGATGTGCTGGTAAGACAGTACCCATCCGGTATGCGGGTCAACAGCCTTCTGGCTGCAAAGAGTTTTTCCGTATCGGAAGAGCATATCGTGATCGGAAATGGGGCGGCAGAGCTGATCAAGGAACTTTTGACTGAGTTAGAGGGAACTGTGGGTGTGATCAGCCCGACATTTGAGGAATACCCACATCGCTGCAATGGCAGATATGTGGTATATGACAGCAGAGAACATGATTTTTCTTATGATGTAGACAGCCTGTGCAGCTATTTTACAGAGCATCCGGTCAGTTCAATGGTTTTGATCAATCCGGATAACCCATCGGGACATTATCTGGATAAAAAAGAGATCAGGAAACTTTTAGACTGGTGTAAGTCAAATGGAACCGCATTGATCTTAGACGAGAGTTTTCTTGATTTTGCGGACGATACCAGTGCATCCATGCTGTCAGAACGCATGATGAAAAAATATCCGAAGCTGTATCTGGTCAAGAGCATTTCCAAATCCTATGGAGTGCCCGGACTGCGGCTGGGTATCCTGGCAAGTTATGATGAAAAGATGATCGCGGTACTAAAGAAAAAAGTGGCGATATGGAATATTAATTCACTTGGAGAATTTTTCATGCAGATACTGGATAAATATAAAGCCGATTATAAACAGTCACTGGTCTGGCTGAGAGAAGAGCGGGCTCTCTTTTATCAGGAACTTTGCAAGATAAAAGGACTTAAGGTATATCCGTCCGCAGCAAATTATTTTATGTGTGAGCTGACAAATGGAAAGCGTAGTGAGGCACTGGCAGCAGAACTGTTAAAAGATAATATCCTGATCAAAGATCTGAGCGGAAAGATTGACAATGGAAAGCAGTATATCCGGATCGCGATAAGAGATCGCGAGGACAATGAGAAGTTACAAAGGGCACTTGCAAAAAGACTGTAAAAGATAACGATGAAATGGAGACAAGAGATGAATGTAGCATTTATTCCAGTGCGGGGAGGAAGCAAATCGATCCCGCTTAAAAACATCAAACCAATGTGTGGAAAGCCACTGGTATATTGGACGGTAGCGGCAGCCTGCGGCTGTGCAAAGATCGACAAAGTATATGTGGCAACGGACAGTGAGAAGATCCGGGAGACACTGCTTGAGGTAAAGCAGCAGGAGGAAAATGAAGCATTTCAGAAACTGGAAGTGATCGGACGAAGCGCGGAGTCTGCTTCGGACACGGCATCGACAGAATTTGCAATGCTGGAGTTTGCGAATGAGCATGCGTTTGACCATATTGTGCTGATCCAGGCAACATCGCCACTTCTGACCGCAGAGGATTTGGACCGGGGATTTGCATTATATGAAGAAGAGGACACCGACAGTGTGCTCTCTGTGGTACGGCAGAAACGGTTTAACTGGAATGTGGCAGAAGATGGAACGGCACAGGCATTAAATTATGATTATTTCCATCGTCCGAGACGACAGGAATTTGACGGATACTGTGTCGAAAACGGGGCATTTTATATCACATCCAAAGAGCGTTTGTGTGAGACAGGAAACCGTATTTCCGGCAAAGTCAAGGCAGTGGAGATGAGTGAGGACACCTTTTTTGAGATCGATGAACCATCTGACTGGCAGATCATTGAAAAAATGCTGGAACGGCGTTTACGTGTGGCACAGGAAAAAACCGGTCAGGACGCAAAAAAAACAATTAAGATGTTTCTGACAGACTGTGATGGCTGTCTGACGGATGGCGGAATGTATTATTCGGAAAACGGGGATGAGTTAAAGAAGTTTTCGACGCTGGACGGTCTTGGGATGCGTCTGATGCGTGAAAAAGGCATCCTTTGCGGGATCGTGACCGGAGAGAATACGAAACTGGTCGCAAGACGTGCAGAAAAACTGCATCTGGATATCCTTAAAATGGGAATAAAAGACAAGTTGGCCGTAGTAAAGGAACTGTGCGGACAGTATGGAATTTCGTTACAGGAAGTGGCATATGTGGGCGATGACATCAATGACAAAGAGCTTTTAGAGGCGGTAGGATTTTCTGCCAGTGTGCCGGGAGCGATGGACGAGGTAAAAGCGATCGTTGATTATGTAACGAAACGCCAAGGAGGAAGCGGCGCAGTCCGCGAAGTGATCGAATGTATTCTGGCGGGACACGAATAAAGTTGTATTAAGGTATTTGAAGAAAAAGCCGATAAATAAATATAGATTTATAAATACTTTACGAAAGGAATGACCGCAAGGTCAGGTGGCAATCATGGAGGATAGCAGAACAGAAAAGCTGGAGGCGTTAGAGACACTTGTTTCCTATAATGACAAAGTTGTTAAAAATGTAGGAATTTTGATTAAAGAATTATCCGGACAGAGACTGGATGATACGGATAAGTTTCTGGATAGTATTCTCAATGCGATAAACTGGGAAATCCAGGTATTGAACGCAACGCTGGATGTGATCAACGAAGGAAAAGAGAGAATCGTCAAAGAGGCTTTCAATGAGAAAGTGATCGCATTGGGGGAGGCAGTAAAAGGAAAAGATGACGCAAAAATGGCAGATGCGTTCCGTGCGTTAGAGCCGGAGCTGGAGAAGCTCGGAGCAGCAGCCAGAGAAGTAATCGGTTAAAGGGAAAGAGTTCATGGTAAATGTTAATACTTTTCGTGAACTCTTTTTGTATTGGATAAAATATGAGTAGAATCTTGATCATGTCAGACATTCATGGAAATTTGTCTGCATTAAATAAAATCTGGGAAACAGAAAAAATAGAGGAATTTGAAGGTATTGTGTTGTTAGGCGATTTGATCGACTATGGACCACATTCCAATGAAGTGGTGGAAAAGTTAAAGAACCTGCCAAAACACAAGATCCTGGTAAATATCTGGGGAAATCATGAAAAGGCAGTCGTGGATGGAGACGATTCGAGATTTTCCAGCGAACGTGGGAAAAAGTGTGCAGCACATACCAGAAAGATGCTGACAACGCAGACCATGCAGTATCTGGAAAACGAGATGGACAAGAGCGGCCACATGGAATTTGAGCTGGCAGGGAAAAAATGTCTGGCAGTCCATGGTTCGGCTGTTGATTTCTTCTGGAAGAGCATTTCTCATGGGGAGGATCAGGAAACGTATAAAAAATACGATTATGTCTTTTCCGGACATTCCCATATCCCGCATTATTTTGAACATTTTTATCCGGCAGAATGTAAGGAATACCGGAACCGGAAAAAAACCGTGTTCCTTAATCCGGGTTCTGTTGGACAGCCACGTAATCATAATGCAAATGCACAGTATGCCATATTGGAACCGGAGACGATGAGCGTTCAGATGAAAGCAGTTTCCTATGACATAGAGCATGAGATAGCGGCATTTTCGGATGAAGTGGATTCTTTTTACAAAGAGAGACTAAGGATAGGTGTATAGAAATGAAAAAAGTGTATTTGTGCATGTCTACTGATATTATTCAGACAGGACATATCAATGTAATAGAAAAAGCAGCGGAGCTTGGCGAGGTAACCGTCGGGGTTTTAAGTGACAAGTATGTTGCAATGTATGAGAAATATCCGATACTTCCGTTGGAAGAACGTATGAGGATCATTCAGAATATCAAAGGTGTATCAAAGGTCGTTGTCCAGAATGATATCTATTATGATGAGACCATTCGGGAATTAAAGCCGGATATCGTAATCCACGGAGATAACTGGACCGATGGATATCAGAAAGCGGTCAGAGATCGTGTTATTGAGGTGTTAGCTGAGTGGGGTGGCGAACTGATTGAAATCCCATATTATAAAAGCTCAAATCTGCATCTGTTTGAAAATGCGATGAGTGAGAGCCGTGGACTTCCAGAGGTAAGAAGACAGGTATTGCGCCGGAAGATCTGCTCCGGAGAAGTGTTTAAAGTCATGGTCGCATATGACGGATTGAGCGCGCTGCTCGTTGAAAAAACAAGTATTGAAAAGGATGGAGAAAGAAGACAGTTCGACGGCATCTGGATTTCAAGCCTCTGCGATTCTACTGCAAAGGGAAAACCTGACATTGAACTGGTCGATCTGACATCCAGACTTAATTCCGTAAATGATATCATGGAAGTAACAACAAAACCGATCATTTTCGATGCGGATACGGGCGGACTGGTAGAACATTTTGTCTACAACATCAAGACACTGGAGCGTATGGGTGTTTCCGCAGTAATTATTGAGGACAAGATCGGATTAAAGAGAAACTCCCTGTTGGGCAATGATGTGGAACAGCATCAGGACAGCATCGAACATTTCTGTGAGAAGATCAGAGAAGGCAAAAAGGCGATCGGATCAAGTGCGTTTATGCTGATCGCCAGAATCGAAAGCCTGATACTGGATCAGGGAGTAGACGATGCGTTAGAGCGTGCAAAAGCATATGTGGAAGCAGGCGCGGATGGTATTATGATCCATTCCCGTGCAAAGACTCCGGATGAGATCTTCGAATTTGCAGACCGCTTCAGAGAAACGGATAAAGATACAGCGATCGTTGTGGTACCGACGACATACAATCAGGTAAGAGAGAGCGAATTTAAGGAGCACAAGATAAATGTGGTTATTTATGCAAACCATATGTTACGGGCAGCATTTCCGGCAATGCAAAAAGTAGTCACCTCTGTTCTGGAAAATGAGAGATGCTATGAGGCAAGTCAGGACTGCATGTCGATCAAAGACATTTTATCTTTGGTTCCGGTAGAATAAAGTTACAGTAATGAGAGAAGGCAGCGTATGAAGAAATTATATGTAATAAGTGGAATGACAGGAATGACAGGCAACGAGCTTGCACGCCAGATCGTAAAACGGGGCGATGATGTGATCGGTTTTGATAATTTTTTTGCATCATCCACAGAAACGATTAAGGATGTGATCGATTCGGAACACCTGGAATTTTTTGAAGGCGATATTAATAACGATGCACAGATGAAAGAACTGGAAGAAAAGGTAACCGCAAGAAAAGCAGAGTATGAAAAGGTGATCTACATCAACTGTGCAGCAGTCGTACATACCGAACATTTTTATCATGTTGACCGGACATTTGAGACGAATGTGATCGGAATGAAAAAGTTTTTGGAGCAGGCGATCCGTGTCGGGGCAGACAGTTATATCAACTGTTCCACATCAGAGGTTTATTCGATGGCATCCTGGAAAGAGGGCGGCGTAAAAGAGGATGATTTCCTGCTTCTGGCAACAGCAGAACACAGCCAGAGGACCAGTTACGCAACCGGAAAGCTTCTGACAGAATTTTTTATGAAAGATGCGGTAGAGCGTGGAATGATAAAGGGATGTTCCCTTCGTTTTGCCAATGTTTACAGTAAAAATGAGCTGCTGGCAAAACATGTGATCCCGCATGTCATTACCAGTCTGATGGAAGATGGAAAAGTAACTCTGTTAGAAAATTCCAAAGTAAATAAAAGAACTTTCCTTCATAATATTGACAGCTGTGCAGCAGTGCTTGCCGTTGCAGACACAGATGCGGCTCTGGACGGAACTGTTTATAATGTGGCAACGGAGCAGGAAGTTTCCATGATCGAACTGGTAGATGTATGTGCGAAAGCGATCGGGATTGAAAAACCGGAAATTATTTTTGAAGGATATCGTGAATCCGATCCGCAGAGACGTGTATTATCTGCTGCAAAGATAAAGGCGCGTACGGGATGGAAACCGACGATCACGTTGGAACAGGGCATCAAAATGTGTGTAGATTACAGAAGACAGGTGGAAGGAAAGTAAATGAAAACGGTTATAGTTGCAGTTGCGGGCATGTCGAGCCGATTTAATCAGGATATGGCAGAACCGGTGTTGAAAGGGATTTACACAGAGGGTGATGTCCGTAAGACACTGTTATATTCCATCTTAAGAAAATGCAAAGGGTTTGACCGGGTAGTACTGGTAGGAGGATACCAGTACGAGAAACTGGTTGAATATGTATCTGCCTGTAAGGAGGATTTTCCATTTCAAATCCAGATGGTATACAATCCAAACTATCAGGAATTTGGAACCGGTTATACATTAAAGCTGGGGCTGGAACAATGTCTGCAGGATAACAGTTCAGAAATTACCCTGATCGAGGGCGATCTGTTTTTTGATGAGGCATCCCTGGATGATGTAAAAAGATCAACGCGGAGTGTTGCTACCTATAACAATAAAACGATCTACAGCAACAAAGCAGTGATCGCATACATAAACGAGGCGCATGAACTGAAATATAAATTTAGCACCAAGCATGGATCGGTGGAGATCACAGAGCCATTTCTGGCAATTTATAATTCCGGACAGATCTGGAAATTTGCTGATACAGACGTTGTGAAGCAGCTGGTATCAGACAGCCCGGAGACGATGTGGCAGGGAACAAATCTTAAGTTTATTGAGGAATATTTCCATCAGATCAGTGAGGAGGAAAGAGAGCTGCTTCCTCTTAAAACATGGGAAAACTGCAATACGAAAGCAGATTATTTAAAATACGAAGAACAGTTGTAAGGGTAAGACAGATGAACAAAGAGGAAAGTTCGAAGAAGATAAAAGTTGCCTTTTTCCCGTATAAAATTTCGATGTGGGATTCTCTGGAGAGCATATGGGAAGCTGCAGACCGGGATGAAAGCTGTGAATGTCAGGTCATACCGATACCATACTATTCCAAAAACACAGATGGGGAGATTGAAAAAGAACATTATGAGGGAGCGGCGTTTGCTAAAAAAGTTCCGATCATAGATTATCAGACCTATTTTTTGGAACAGGAAATGCCGGATGTTATGTATATCCACAATCCCTATGACCAGTACAATAAAGTAACGATGGTGCATCCGCGTTTCTTTTCCACAGAACTGAAAAAAGGCGGAGGTATCTTGGTATATGTACCGTATTATATTTCAGGGTTTTGTGAAAAATACGAAAATATGTTACCGGTCTGTGCCAATATGGGAGCAGTATACAGTGATTACCTTATCCTGCAGAGTGAAAATCTGAAAAATGCGTACGCATTTTGCGGTTACCCGGAAAGAAGACTGCTGGTATTAGGAAGCCCTAAGGTAGATGCTGTCTATAAGATCGGGGAAAAACAGTTTTCCAAAATAGATGAGTGGAAGCTAGTGACAGAAAATCGCAAAGTGATCCTGTTAAATACGAGTATTACCACCTGCCTGACAAATGCCAGCTGGCTGGAACAGATCCAGAAACTGATCGAACCGATCTTGCAGGATAACAGGCTGGCATTGATCTGGCGTCCGCACCCGCTGTTACTTGATACGATGAGATCAATGTTACAAAAGCAGGCGGAATATGACACGCTGTTGGAGCGCATCCGGAAAGCACCAAATGCCATGATCGATGACAGTGATACGGCGGAAGCGGCAATGAAAGCATCGGATGCCATGATCAGCGATTACAGCTCACTGGTAATGCAGTATAATTTCACCGGCAAACCGTCCTATTTACTGACCGGGAAAAGCGAAAATCGTAAGGATTGTGTTTTTTGTGATTATTTTTCAAACTATTTCAGAGAAGATGGAGAGAATCTTTCTGATTTTTTAAATATGGTATTGGCTGGCATTGATCCAAAGCAGCAGGAACGAATGGAATATGCAAGAAGTTCAATGGCAAATACCGATGGAACCTGTGGTGAAAAAGTTCATCGCGAGATATGCAAAAAAGTAATGACAGGAGCGAACAGATAATATGGAAGAAATCAAGATTACAGAAGAACAGCGGGAGCGGATCAGAAAAATCCAGTTGGAAATGCTAAGGGAAGTACATCGGATTTGTGAAGAAAACCATATCAAATATGTGTTGGGATATGGAACCATGCTTGGTGCAGTAAGGCATAAGGGATTTATCCCATGGGATGATGATGTGGATATTTTAATGCTACGTAAAGATTATAGAAGATTTCGCGAGGCATGCAAAAAAGAACTGCCCCCAAAATATTTCCTTCAGGATGAATGTTCCGATGAATATTACCTCTGGGGATATTCCAAGCTGCGCAATTTGAATACAACTTATGTCCGTTGCGGACAGGAGCATATTCCATATAAAAATGGAGTATTTATCGATATCTTTCCTCTGGATAATGTGCCGTGGTTTTTACCATTCCGTATTTTGCAGGATGCATATGGTTTTGTACTGAGAAAAATGTTGTGGGCAAAGGTTGGAAAAAATACCGAGAAAAATCCACTGGTACGTCTGGTATACAAAATATTGGCACCAATTCCCAAAAGCACCATATATAAGTTGCGCAATGTGATGGTACATAAGGGAAATAAGGTTTCAGACAGAGTCCGCTGTCTGCTGTTTACGGCACCGGGAAAAGAGGAGAATAAAAAGGTCAACAGTCTGTATTCCAGATACGGATTTAAAAGGGACTGGCTGTTAGATCGTGAAAAATATGTCTTTGAGGGAGAAGAATTCTGGGGAACCAGGGCCTATGACGATTGTTTGTCATACGTATATGGCGATTATATGAAACTTCCACCAGAAGAAAAGAGAGTGGGACATGCGCCAGTATCTAAACTAGAATTAAATCAGGAGGGACTGTGATCAATGGATAAATCATACTGGGATACATTTTATGCAGCAAATAAAGGAGTGAATGAGCCGTCATTATTTGCAAGATGGGTACTTGAGCAGGTAGAAACAGACAAAAAAATTGTAGATATGGGTTGTGGAAACGGACGGGACAGTATCTATTTCATGGAAAACGGGATGCAGGTCTATGCAGTAGATGCTTCCGATGTTGCAACCGAGCATATTGCGCAGGTTTATGCCGGAAAAATAAATGTGGAAAACAAAGACTATGTCAGCTATCTGGGAGAGAGAAGCGAAGAGTTTGATTATCTCTACAGCAGATTTACCATCCATGCTATTTTAGAGGAAGAGCAGGAATGTTGTATAAAAAATGCTTATAAAGCATTAAAACCAGGCGGAAAAATTTTCATAGAAGTAAGATGCGTAAAGGATGAGTTGTTTGGAAAAGGAACTCTGGTGGCAAAAAATACATACTTCTATAATGGACACAACAGAAGATTCATCGAAAAGGAAGAATTAGCACAGCAGTTGACCGAAACCGGCTTTCAGGTTATCTATGCAGAAGAAAAAACCGGATTTGCACCATTTGGGGATTCGGACCCGGTTGTACTCCGTATGGTTGCGGTAAAATAATAAAAAGCTTAAGGAACGGAGCATAACAAGGCGGCTTAGGATAGATTCAAGGATGAGGTGAAAGAAAATGAAGAATCTGGAAACCAGATTACAGCTTGTAAAAAAACATATTGAAGACAATAACATTACCGTGATGATCTTAGGACTGGGAAGCGTGGGAACCTATCTTTTGGATTTTCTGACCAGTAGAAACGACGCATCAATGAAACTTGTCGTGGTCGGAAGACATGCAGAGAAGCTGGAAAACAATGCGAATATTGTCCGCATCAGTGCATTGATCCGTCATGTGAACCGCTCACAGATTATCATTGAGAGCGGAGTGGATTTTGATGAAGTCGGACAGGTGGCAGAATGTATCAAAAAGTATCAGCCTGATTTTATTGTCAATTCAAGTCGTGTGTATTCAGGATTGAAGTATGGCAGTATTTCATGGAAAAATTTACGTGCGTACGGTATCTGGTCTCCGTTAGCGATCAAGTATATCAAAAATATTATGAAAGCATGTGAAATCGCTGATCTGAACGGAATTGTAATTAATACATCTTATTCTGATGCCGTAATTCCATGGTTAAAAACAGCAGGACAGCCATATCCTGATTTCGGAAGCGGTAATATGAACCATCTGGTACCGCGGATCAAATATGCAGTTGCCGAGATCAAAGAGATCCCGGACTTCTGGAATGTGGATGTGATGTTTGCCACAGCACATTTCCATGATGTCGTGATCAGTAAAGAGGGACAGACAGAGGGAGTTCCACAGCTGTTAAAGGTATTTTATCAGGGAGAAGAGCTGGATATCGATCAGAACGATATTTTTGCACGGTGTAAAATAACAATGCCTACCGATGAAAAACGAAATATGATGAACGCATCTAGCAATTACGATATTATCTGTTCCATTATCGATGCTGTAAGAGAGAGCGACAGCAGAAAAATATTCTCTCCGGGTGTATTTGGAGAAATCGGTGGTTATCCGGTCAGAATCGATGCAACGGGAGATAAGTTACAGGCATACATTGATGAATCGGTATTTACCTTAGAGCAGATGAGGGAAGCAAACCGCAAGTCGATCGCTCTGGACGGTGTTGAAAATGTAGAAGATGGCAGCCTGACCTACACAGATGATCTGGTACGGAAAGTAGCAGATGTGTTTGACGTTCGTCTGCCTAAGACAGTAGCATTTGAAGAAATCGATCAGACCGCAGCCTATATTATCGATAATATCATTGTTCCGCAGCTGAATAAAAAGTAAAGGACCATAAAAATATGAAAGTAGAATCATTTGTAGAGGAAATAAGATCTCTGGGAATAGAAACGATAGCAGGAGTACCGGATTCGGCATTACAACCACTTTGCTACTATCTGAATGCAGGAGAATGTGGATTTCACCATTTTGTTCCGGCAAATGAGGGAGCTGCGGTTGGTATTGCGATCGGAAATTATCTGTCCACCGGAAAACCGGCATGCGTATATATGCAGAACAGCGGAATTGGAAATATTGTAAATCCGGTAACCTCACTTGCAAATAAAGCGGTGTACGATATTCCGATTTTATTTGTTGTTGGATGGCGTGGAGAACCGGGAAAGAAAGATGAACCGCAGCATCGGTTTATGGGAGAGATCACAACAGGTATTTTAGATGTGTTAGACATACCAAATGCGATACTTTCGGCTGAAATGACTGAGCAGGAAATAAAAAATATTTTTAAAAATGCCAAGGAAGCACTTTCCGAAAATAAGCAGTTTGCAATTATTGTAAAGCGGGATGCACTGGAAGCAGGGGTAAAGAACGCATACCAGAATGATTATACCCTTTGCAGGGAAGATGCGATTTCCGAGATCATAAAAGAGGTTGATGCAAATGATGTCATTGTATCGACGACAGGTAAAATTTCCAGAGAAGTGTATGAACAGTGCGACAAGCAGCTGGGACATCACAAGCAGGCATTTCTGACCGTTGGTGGAATGGGACATGCCGGTATGATCGCATATGGGATTGCACAGAACAGGACAGATAAAAAGGTATACTGTATCGAGGGAGATGGAGCAGTGCTGATGCACATGGGGGAACTCGCATTTCTGGCAAAACAGCAGCCGAAAAACTTTATCCATATCTGTCTGAACAACGAGGCGCATGAGTCTGTTGGAGGAATGCCAACCGGAGCAGTTGGGATCGACTTTTACAAGACAGCACGGGAATGTGGGTATTCCTATGTGGCAAGTGTAGACAATTTAGAGGATCTGCAAAAGCAACTGCAATACATTGCGGGCATAGAGGGACCTGTCTTCCTTGAGGTAAAGGTAAAAATAGGAGCCAGAGCAGATCTGGGCAGACCGAAAGAGAGCGCGGTCGAAAATAAAGAGAATTTTATGAAGTATCATTTTCCTGAGGTAGTGGACTAGTATAGCTGTCAGTAATTAACTCGACTTTTTGACTGGCAACGTATCAACCACCACTTCTTCATTTGGATCAATTTCTTCAAGTTTGTACTTCCAATGATATATAACAGGTTCTTCATTTACTTCATCAAAGTATTTATATATACGCTGCACAAGTTCATCCTTAGTTTTTACACGAATGCCCTTGAGCATCTGGCGAGTAAGTTTACTGAAGAAGCCCTCAACAAGATTCAACCATGAACCGTGCTTTGGAGTAAATACAAATTCAAATCTTCCTGGTACGGTTGCGAGGTATTTTCTGGTTTCCTCAGAAGAATGAACTTTAAGGTTATCCAACACCAGACGAATCTTATCTGATTTTGGATACTTGTTATCAAGTTTTTTAAGAAATTCGATATAGTCCTTACTGTTATGGGACTCTTTAACGAGTGGAATCGCCTCACCTGTTTGCAAATCTATTCCGGCAAGCAGTGAAATGGTTCCAAGACGCCTGTACTCATAATCTCGGCTTATGGTCTTATGATTATTATCCGGCTGGATATCTTCTGATGTGGTGGCAATTGCCTGGATTCCAGGTTTCTCATCATAAGAGAGTACATGCACCACCTGATCATCTTCACAAAATGGAAGAAGTTGTCCTTTTTTATCGAACTGTAATGATAGCTGTTTATATACCAGAAGGACATTGTGCATCTTTTGGTCAAAATCCGGATCACGATTTTCACAGTAATAAGTTATTTTGTCAGGCTTAATATCTGCCTCTTCAAGTATTGTGCGAACCTTTGACTGACTTATAGTTGATAACCTTGTATAACCTGCATTTTCTGCAAACTTATTGATATGTTTTGTGAGAAGCGCACGTGTCCATACTTCTGCTGAATAGCCAAGATTAACCGGCTTCTGACATGCGATATTTATAATCCACGTCTTTTCGTCATCGGTTATTTCAGCATTACGACCACGACCGGGAGCATCAAACAAGGCGTTTTCGACACCGCCCTCTTTGAATTTATTCAAGCACAACATTACACTGCATCTATTGATGCCTACTTTATCAGCAATATCATTAATAGAAACACCATCAGCACGTAACAACAGTATTCTTGCTCTACACACGGTTTGTGCCTGTATTGTTCTAGCACGAGTTTGTAATTCAAGATACGAACGCTGCTCCTCTGTTAGTGTTATTGTGTTTACTTTTCTGCCCATGAATATGACCTCCCTATACAATTATATGAAGATTATATCATGGAATACTTATTGAGTCGAGTTAATTAAAAACATTTATACTAGAAAGAGGAAAAGCATGGAATTTCCAGAGGATTTTTTCAAAAAAGAATGCAGATGCGGCTTTGAAGTGCCGGAGATGATGAAACGTGCATGGGCAGCGCAGATGGAAGTACTTGAAGTTGTGGGTAAGGTTTGTGAAAAGCATCATTTACAGTATTATGCGGACTGGGGAACTTTACTTGGAGCGATCCGTCATAAGGGATTTATTCCATGGGATGACGATATTGATATCTGTCTGAGACGAAAAGATTATAATGAACTGATCCGCGTTCTGCCAAAGGGGCTTCCACATGGATTTGTTGTGGCGGGAATGTACGCAGCTTCTGAAAGACTTCAAAATGCAGCGTATGTACCGCAGCTGCGTGTGATCGCGGATGAAACGCTGTGGGATTTTAATTCCTATATGCGCAGATTTCATGGCTTCCCATACCAGAGAGTCGGGATTGACATTTTTCCGATGGATCGCATGCCGGAAGATCTGGAAACGGCAAAGCTGCAGAAGGAGGTCATCCGTCAGGGAATTGCAATATTAAGAGAATGGGATCGTCTGCAGGAAAGCGGGCAATTACAGGGATATTTAAAAGGATATGGCGAACTTTGTAATGTGGAGATCCCTCAGAGAGATGATCTTAAAAACTGGATGTGGCGATTGATCGATGCACTGTGCAGCCTGTATCAGGATGATGACACAGAGTTTATTACGAATTGGAATGTGTGGATGGCAAAGCCACGTTTATACCGTGTAAAAAATGAATGGTTTGACGAGATGCGTTATGTGCCATTTGAGCATGTGCGCATCCCGGTACCGGGGAATTATGATGAGGTGTTAAAGGCTCAGTTTGGCGATTATATGACACCAAGTCAGGTAAAAGGCGGTCATGATTATCCGTTTTATGCTGAAATGGAGAAAGAGCTTGTAAAACAGATAAGAGCGGTGGGCTTCATGGGAAGCGTAGAAGAATTTTGTGAGAAAGTTTCGACAGGCGAACTCCAGGTATAATGGAGTTACTCTGAATAATGTTTTCTCACAAAATCATCAATACTTCCGGTATATCCATGAGCATCCAGATAGTTTCTTAATGCATGTTCTTCGGTTTTGTAAAAAGGATAGGTGTGCGTTTGAACAGTTATGACCGGGTTTCTGTAATCACCGTAGCGGTTGGTAAGGATCTCGTCATACTGTTTTGGCACAGTAACCATAATATTTTCGAATGGGACGGTAATCGCCTCAGCAAACCATTCTTTTGGGGTGGCGATCTGGCGGTCATTTGTAAACCAGAAACCGTCTTTGGCAATGTCATTGCCGTCGTTTTCCTGATATAACGCGCGGATGGAATCCGAGAGCTGTATCAGAGTGCGAAGAATATTTGCATCACGTGCAATGTGGGTACTGCATAGCGATTCGATCTCTTTTACATTTTCTTCCCTTGTGATCTCGTTGGTTTTCTCCCAGTTGCGGACACAGAACACGATTTTCTGAACCAGGTACTGTTGAAGGGAACTCAGTTCGGGATCATCCGGGAGATAATCAAGCGGGAAGATATCTATCCCCATATTACGATACGGAAAGCCGTGAAAACGCTGCATATAATCTGAAAGCTTCCAGTCGGACGAAACCGTTGCAACGACAGACTGGCAGGTTGGCAAAAACAATTTATCTGTTTGGGCATAAGGTCCGGCGAGTGCGATCCCATTTGGAAGTTCAGAAGGAAGGACGCGGATCAGCTTGTTGTAATCAGGCCGTTTGAGAGCAATATCCACATCATCATCCCATGGAATGAAGCCCTTGTGGCGTATTGCGCCAAGCAGTGTGCCATATTCAGCAAAATAGGTAATATCATATTTATTGCAGATATCGATGATGATCTGCAGTAATTCAAGCTTTGCCGCCCAGGCGCGCTTCATCATCTGCGGAACTAAAAAACCATTGCGATATTCGTCTTGGAAAAAGTTTTCAGGGAAAATCATAATAGGGGACTCCTTTAAGGAATAAAAAATACTATTAAATATATCGGCTGAAATAAATGAAAAATGATACATATTATGAATAGAAAATTTGCGGGGAAGATTAAGAAAAAGAGGGCAAATGCCGATACACTATATAGCTAATTATCAAGGAAGATGATTACAGAGATACAAGCGGTAGCGTATCTTTGGAAAAAAAGGACACGGAGGGAAATATGGGCAGAATAGTTGTAAACCATAACATGCAGTCGATGTATCAACATCGGCAGTTGAAGATTAATACAGAAAATGTAGACAAATCTTCAGAAAAACTTGCATCTGGTTACAAGATCAATCATGCAAATGATGAGGCGGCAGAGCTTACAGTATCTGAAGCGATGAGAAACCAGATCAGAGGTTTGAACAAGGCATCCAATAATATTCAGGATGGAATTGGTTTGGTTCAGACAGCAGATGCGGCATTGGAAGAGACCCAGACGATATTGGATCGTATGGTAGAACTGACAACACAGGCTGCAAATGATGTGAACACCGAGGAAGATCGTAAGGCAATCCAGGACGAGATCGATCAGTTGAACAAAGAGATCGACCATATTGCTTATGACACCAATTTTAACCAGAATTACATGCTTGCAGAGGGAACGCCAAAAGCGAAACCAGGATTTTTTTATGTTCAGACAGGTTCTCTGGCAGAACAGAGTATTATCATCAATTTTGTAAATGCGAGCAAGGAAAGTCTTGGTGTAGATAAGGTTGATGTATCGAATCATGAAAAGGCATCAGAATCGATCACCATGGTGCAGGATGCGATTGAGAAAGCAGCAGGATGGAGAGACGATTTTGGAGCAGTCTGGGAGCAGTTAGCGCGTGCGGTAAAAAATGCAGATTACACATCCCAGAATACACAGCAGTCCGAGAGCAATATTCGTGATACTGACATTGGTGATGAAATTCTGGGATATACCACAAACCAGATCCTGGTAAATGCGTCACAGAGTCTGTTGGCACAGTATAATAGCAGTAAGGATGCGGTTCTGGTATTATTAAGGTAATATAGTTAGAGATGGGATAACAGCGGTTGATTAATATATGTCATGTTGATCAACTGCTATTATTTTTTAGGGGTAAAGTGTGAGCTTGTGAAACCGCAGAATGATCTGTACTGGAACAATAAACCTGAATTATTCACAGCAAAGCCGTGAACGTGGCTGAAAGCCACATAGCTGCTGTATTTTAATTGCACATTGTTTTCTGACGAATTGAGAGACGTTATGGCTACATGGATCATTTTTTGATTCATGGTGCAATTTTCAGATTAGAGATTGCTCCGTGAATAATTCAGGATAAATATGTTTTTGACTGTTATCTGACAAAATAAAGGAGATATGGCATGCAGGCGATTATCTTGGCAGCAGGAATGGGAAAACGTTTGGGAGAGTTGACGAAAAATAATACGAAATGTATGGTGGAAGTCGGTGGTGTGCGGCTGATTGAACGTGCGCTTCGCATACTTGACAGAAAAAAATTAAGCCGGATCATTCTGGTTGTCGGATACCAGCATAAAAATCTGGTTTCTTTTGTTGATTCTTTGTGTCTTAAAACACCGGTTGAGTATATTGTAAATGATGTATACCATAAGACGAACAATATTTTTTCGCTGTCTCTGGCAAAAGATCAGATGATGCAGGAAGATACGTTGTTATTGGAATCAGATCTGATTTTTGAAGAGAACCTGATCGATATGCTGTTAGAAGATGACCGGGATACGCTTGCATTGGTAGACAAATTCGAAAACTGGATGGATGGAACCTGCATCGTGGTCGATCAGGACGATAATATTACTGATTTCATTCCGGGAAAATTATTAAAATACCATGAGAAAGAACATTATTATAAAACAGTAAATATCTATAAGTTCGGAGCACAGTTTTCAAGAGATGTATATGTTCCATTTTTGGAAGCATATGCAAAGGTTATGGGAAATAATGAATACTATGAGACTGTGATCAAACTCATACTGATGCTTGATAAAAATACGATGAAGGCAAAAAGGCTAAATGGCGAATTGTGGTATGAGATTGATGACATACAGGATCTTGATATTGCTCAGACGTTATTTATCGAGGATGATGTAGAACGATATCATCATCTGATGCAACGGTACGGAGGATACTGGCGTTTCCCTCATTTACAGGATTATTGTTATCTGGTAAATCCATATTTTCCGACAAAGCGTATGCAGGAGGAGATGGAATCTAATTTTGATGTGCTGGTTCGTCAGTACCCGTCTGGTATGACAGTCAATACGCTTCTGGCGGCAAAGAGTTTTGATGTGCATGAAGAACACATTGTGATCGGAAATGGTGCAGCAGAGCTGATCAAAGGATTACTGGAAGAACTGAACGGAAAACTGGGTGTGATCCGTCCGACTTTTGAAGAGTATCCAAACCGCTGGGAGAAAGATGTTATTGCATACGACTGTACGGAAAACGATTTTTCGTACACGGACAGCCAGTTAATCCAATACTTCACAGAAAATCCAGTTGATACGCTCGTATTCATCAATCCCGATAATCCAACCGGTCATTGCATGGATGCAGACGGGATAAAGAGCCTCCTGCAGTGGAGTAAGGAATGTGGCATAAATCTGATCGTGGATGAGAGTTTTCTTGATTTCGCGGATACAGAAGATTTATCATTATTATCGGAACAGGTGCTAAAAGAAAATCGGAATCTCTATGTGGTAAAAAGTATTTCAAAATCATACGGTGTTCCGGGACTCAGACTTGGAATCTTGGCGAGTGGAAATACGGATATGATTGAACACTTAAAGAAAGACGTATCGATATGGAATATCAATTCTATGGCGGAATTTTTCATGCAGATCCTGGACAAGTATAAAAGCGATTATACAGATTCCCTGCGAAAAATAAAAGAAGAAAGGTCCCGCTTTTTTGATGAACTGTGTATGATAGAAAATTTAAAAGTCTATCCGTCCCAGGCAAATTATTTTATGTGCGAAATTTTAGATGGAATGAGCAGTGAGGCACTGGCTGGCAGACTTTTAAAGAAAAATATCCTGATCAAGGACCTGACAGGGAAGATACATAACGGAAAGCATTATATCAGGCTTGCGGTCCGGGGGGAAGAGGAGAACCGGAGACTGGTGGAGAAATTGAAGGTATGTATGAAGCAGTAGAAGAGAGCTGGGGCCTGAAATATGGTTATTACAAAACAACTGCAAAGATAGTAGAAAATGCTTGCATAGAATGCACAATAATGTCACAATTGTAAATGCTATTGAAGTTCAAGAATGTATCGTGGTGATACATGGTAAAATACGTAACAAGAGGAGAAATATGGAAGAGAAAAGAGATGTGATATATCTTTCTTCCAGAGAGGCTTTTTTAAAAGTTTTGTGAATAGAGCGGAGGCTTGAAAATATGGCAAATGAAATTGTTATTGTTATTAGTTTCATTTTTACTATAGCTGCAATGTGTAAAGTATGGAATTTATATGCAATGAAAAAATATAGTGAATCCAAAGAAGAGAGGTTAGGATTGACATACGGATTTTATGTAGACAATATGCAATTTGTTGAAATTGAAGGAATAGGAAATGATGAAAATGGAGATTTTGATATTGCAAAGGCCATTAAGAAAATAGAAATGCCGGATGATGTAAGGATCAAAGCATAATGAATAAAATAGATTTTTTAGAATTTTATAATGGTGTAGTTAAAAAACTAGGGGTGCATTTGGAAAATGAGTACAGGCAATTTCGTTTTTGCGATAATCCGGATTCATTGTATGAAGAATATCTCAATCAAAAGACCATATTAAGAGTTTTATACCAAAAGAAAAATGGTGAAAGTAAAACTTTATTAGACCGGCATAAAGTATGTGCCTGTATGACAGCTGCAATCATTAAGGTCAGGCTGGTAAGCGGAAATATCCAAACAGATGATGGTTTTTCTTTATCCGTTGCATCCAGGATTAACGAACAACTGGCTTTTATGAGTACGTGAGAGTTATTTTTAGGTTTCATAAGGCTTCACAAAGAAGAGACAGACAAAAAAAGATGGGCATATCAGATGTTAGATGATCTGGTATGCTTTTTTTATAATAGGGAGTGCCTCACAGCTGCTCCCAATACTCCTTAAACTTCACCTCCGTCATCCCTTCCCCGATCATCCGATACAGCTCCATCTGCTTTGGAATCAGAGCGCTGTAAATGGACTGCGCATAATCCGGCACCTCCGCAAGAACGGTTTTTTCTAATTCTTTGTAGAAAGCATAGGAGGGTTTAAAATCCCGGAGTTTTGCAAAATACAGTGTCTCATACAGATAGGTATGGAGAAAATATAGTTTGATTTCATCATAGTATTCTTTGAAAAATGGAGTTTTTTTCATGAAATTCCAGACAGCAAGCTGGACGTCGGCATGCATTTTTAGGGTTTCTTCCTGTCTCATATCATTTCGCATGGTTCCAGAATCATTTTGTCTGTAATAATAGTAGGCATCGTTTAAGATTACGATTTTATTTGCAAAATATAAAAGCGGGTATACAAAAAGTGGCTCCTCATAAATGACATGTTCTGCGTAGGCTGTATGAGCCTCATTCAGCAGAGTGTGGCGGTAAAGTTTATTCCAGCAGCCATAGGTAACTTTTTCTGAGATTAGAAATCTTTTTCGGTCACTGACAGAAGAAATTTCAATCACTTCCGGCGTAATGTTCCGACCGGAGTCCACGGCACCCAGACGGTCTGTATAATAAAAATATTCAAACTGGATGATATCAGCATCCGATTCTTTGGCTTTTTCATAAGTTTCCAACAGAAAATTTTCAGAGACAAAGTCATCAGCGTCAACAAATGCAATATATTCGCCTGTTGCATACTGCAGGGCAACATTTCTTGCACCGCCCTGGCGCATATTTTCCTCAAGTTTTAAGATCATAATGCTTTCCGGATAGGCGCGTTCAAATTCCTGCAGCATGTTCCAGGTAGCATCCTCATCTGTGGATGCATCGTCTACAAAGATCAGTTCGATCTGGTCAATTCCGATTGTCTGCTGTACAAGTGACATAAAGCATTTCGGAAGATATTTTGTTGCATTAAAACATGGGATGATGACACTTACTTTTTTCATAGATCGAAATTCTCCTGGTAAAAAGGTTACGTATGGTATAATAAACAAAAATGGTATATTATTAATTTATCACAACAAAAAGGAATGCACAATATCAGTCTGAAAAGCAGGGAGGTTACAATGTCTGGAAATATAGCGATCGGTATACAGGATTTTTCCACAATCATCCAGGGAAACTATTTTTATATAGATAAAACGCCTTTTATTAAAGAATGGTGGGATTGCGGGGACAGTGCGACTTTGATCACCCGTCCGCATCGTTTTGGAAAGACACTTACAATGAGTATGGTGGAGCAGTTCTTTTCCATAGACTATGCCGGCAGGTCAGATTTGTTTGAACATCTGGCGATCTGGAAAGAAGAAAAATACCGTGAGCTGCAGGGAACTTATCCTGTCATCAGTCTGTCATTTGCGCGGATTAAAGAGAGAGATTATGAGAAAACAAAACAAAAGATGTGTGAGGTGTTAAGAAACATATATATAAAGTTTTGTTATATTAAAGACAGTGAAAAGCTTACAGATGCCGACAGAGCATATTATGAGCGTATGTTGGAGGAAAATATAAAAGAGACGGATGCGACATCTTCTTTATATCAGTTATCAGATTTCCTGTATAGATATTATGGAAAAAAAGTTATCATTTTGTTAGACGAATATGATACACCCATGCAGGAAGCATTTGTGGATGGTTACTGGGATGAACTTGTCGCATTCACCCGAAGCCTGTTTAATTCGACATTTAAGACAAATCCGGCACTGGAACGTGGAATTATGACGGGAATCACAAGAGTAAGTAAGGAATCCGTTTTTTCAGATTTGAATAACTTAAAGATAGTTACGACTACATCAAATGAATATGCTTCTGTATTTGGTTTTACAGAGAAGGAAGTCTTTGATGCATTGGAACAGTATGGTCTTGAGAAAGAAAAAAAAGAGGTAAAAAGATGGTACGATGGTTTCATTTTTGGGGAACACAAAGATATTTATAATCCATGGTCAATTTTAAATTATCTCGATACACAGTTATACAAAACATTTTGGGCAAATACAAGTGCAAATAGTCTGGTAGGAAAATTGATTCAGGAAGGAAACCGTACAATTAAGGAAAAATTTGAAAAATTATTGTGCGGAGAATACATCTGGTCAGAAATTGAAGAGCAGATTGTATACAATCAATTAAATGGAAATGAAAAAGCAGTTTGGAGTCTTTTGCTGGCGAGTGGATATTTGAAAGTATTATCTTATGAAACGTATCAGGATATTGAGGAGGGGAAGATGCCGAAATACCAGCTTGCGTTGACGAATCTGGAAGTAAAGTTAATGTTTCAGGGTATGGTACATGACTGGTTTGCTCCTGTACAACCAGATTACAATGATTTTGTAAGGGCAATGTTACTTGGTGATGTGGATGCGATGAATGAATACATGAATCGAATTGCTATACAGACATTTAGTTATTTCGACACCGGAGAGAGGGCATCTGGGGCAGAGCCTGAGCGTTTTTACCATGGTTTTATATTAGGTCTGCTTGTTGACCTGCGGGATAGATATTACCTTAAATCCAACCGTGAAAGTGGGTTTGGCAGATATGATGTAATGTTAGAACCGAAAAATTCAAAGGAATGCAAAGCAGTTATTTTAGAATTCAAAGTTCGAAATCCACGAAAGGAAAAAAGTATTCAAGAGACAGTTCTGTCTGCCTTAAAGCAGATCTGTGAGAAAAAATACGATGCAGACCTGCTTGATAAAGGAATCAGAAAGGAACAGATATATCATTATGGATTTGCATTTGAAGGCAAAAAAGTTTTGATTGGGACAGACAGGGAGGAGTGAATATGCCCACCAATATAGCGATCGGCACACAGGAGAACAACCACATGTTATCAGTCTGCATCATCACCAAAAATGAAGAACACAATCTGGCACGCTGCCTGAAATCATTCCAGAACACCGGATTTGAACTGGTCGTAGTAGATACCGGATCGACAGATCAGACAAAAAAAATCGCCGCAGAATATACGGAAAATATCTATGATTTCCCATGGTGCGATGATTTTTCGGCAGCAAAGAATTTTGCGGTTTCAAAAGCAGCACATCCGTATGTGATGGTCATTGACAGCGATGAATATTTACAGCAGATTGATCGGGTACAGTTAGAGAAAATGATTGCCGAACATCCAGGTGAGGTTGGCAGGATCCGGAGAATCAATATTATTTCCGGAAAAGATGGAAAGCAGGAAAATAAAGAGTGGATCAACCGCATTTTTGCAAAAGAAAGTTTTCATTACACGGGAAGAATCCATGAGCAGGTAACTGCCTGTGACGAAAAGGAATATCGTACATACGAAGCACCGGTCGTCATCGGCCATACGGGTTATGATCTTCCGAAGAAAGAAAAAAAGGCAAAAGCGCTGCGCAACATAAGACTGTTAGAGCAGGAATTAAAGAATTCAGGATGGGATGCCGAAGCACATGCCACGCAGTTAGATCAGAATATCGCAAAGCAGGATACGGATGCAGAGCAGAAATCTAAAATTACGGATGCAAAAAAAGAGCAGCAGATCCCGTATCTATTGTATCAGCTTGGAAAAAGCTATTACATGGCAGAAGATTATAACGAGGCATGCTTCTGGTTCGCCCATGGGCTCAGTTATGACCTTGAACCAAAGTTAGAATATGTCATCGATATGGTGGAAACCTACGGCTATGCCTTGATCAACAGCGGACGCGCCGGGGAAGCACTTTTCTTTGAAAATATTTATGAAGAATTTGGAAATAGTGCGGATTTTCAGTTCCTGATGGGACTCATTTATATGAACAACGCTATGTTTGATGCAGCAGTTGGAGAATTTTTGAAAGCGGTCAAACACCGGGACTGCAGGATGGCGGGAGTAAATTCCTATGCAGCTTATTATAATGTTGGAGTTATTTATGAATGTCTGGAGAAAATCAGTGAGGCAAAGTATTATTATCAGAAGTGCGGTAATTATGAGCCGGCAAAAAAACGTTTAAAATTGATAAACAGTTAAATTTGTTATAGTCAGCTTATTGGAGAAACAGAGTGAAAAATATAATTTTTCAAATGCAGAATGGAGATTAGAATGGGAATATATTTAAATCCGGGAAATGAAGAATTTCAGAAAGCACTTAATTCCAAGATATATGTGGATAAAACCATGCTGATTTCTGAAATGAATCAGAATCTGAATACCGAACATCAGAATATATGCGTAAGCAGACCTCGCCGTTTTGGAAAATCTATGACTGCAAATATGCTTGTAGCTTATTATAGCAAGGGATGTGATTCGAAAAACATGTTTGCGGATTATAAGATTGCACAGGATGAAAGTTTTGAGGCAAATCTGAATAAATATAATGTCCTTCATGTCAATATGCTTGACTTTCTTAACCGGGCGCAGTCGGTGGATGCAATGATCGATTATATGCAAAAGAGACTTTTATGGGATATCAGGCGGGAATACGGGGATGTAGACTGCTTTGACTGGGAAGATCTTATTGATGTATTAGAGAACATCTATAGTCAGAAAAAACAGAAATTTATCATCATTATCGACGAGTGGGACTGCATATTTCGAAGATATCCGGGGGATGATGAAGCGCAAAAAAAATATCTGGATTTCTTGCGCCTGTGGATGAAAGATAAGCCATATATTGCGTTGGCTTATATGACGGGAATACTGCCGATCAAAAAATATGGCGAGCATTCTGCACTTAATATGTTTGACGAATATTCCATGACCAATCAGCGTGAACTTGCTGAATTTACCGGTTTTACAGAAACGGAAGTTCAAAGTCTGTGTATGTCATATGGGATGTCTTATGACAGGATGAAGCAGTGGTACGATGGATATGATTTAAAGGGAATTCAGATTTATAATCCAAGATCGGTTGTTATGTCATTGCTGGGACATGACTTTGACAGTTATTGGACGAAGACAGAGACATATGAGGCATTAAAAAAATATATCCAGATGGATATGTATCACCTGAAAGCGTTAGTTACGCAGCTTATTTCAGGCAGTCATATTAAAATTAATCCAGATAAATTTCAGAATGATATGTCCACGTTTGCAAGCGTAGATGATATATTTACACTTTTGGTGCATTTGGGGTACCTGACCTATGATTTTGAAAATCAGACTGTTTCTATTCCAAATCAGGAGGTGCAGAAAGAATTTATTAACTGTATAGAAGACGGTGGCTGGGAACCGGTTATGGATGCAATCCGTAATTCTGAAGCACTGCTTTGGGCAACAATAGATGGAAAAGAAGAATATGTTGCACAAATGATTGAACAGGTGCATCAGGAAAATATATCTATCTTAAAGTATAATGATGAAAATTCAATGTCATGTGTGCTTTCACTGGCATATTATGCCGCGCGGAAAGATTATGTAATGTATCGGGAACTTGCAGGGGGGAAAGGATTTGCAGATATTGTGTTTGTTCCGAGAAAATATAGAGATGTGCCAGCGATCGTGGTGGAATTAAAATGGGATAAATCTTCGGATGCAGCCATTGCACAGATAAAGAAGAAGGAATACATGCAGAGTCTGAAAGATTACCATGGAGAAGTGATCCTGGTTGGCATTAATTATGACAATACAGATTCTGTAAAGGACGATTATAAAAGACATAGCTGCAGGATAGAAAGAATCAAGTTATAACAGGAGACCACCATGCAAACAACCATCATCTACATCACCGGCATCTACGATACCCTTGACTTATTTACACAGGAACTGAAAAATGCGTTTGAGACCATGGGATATGCTTCCTTTACCTATGACGCCCGTCTCGAAGAGGTGAGCAAGCAGGCACTGATCGAATGTATCGGAGATGGTGCAAAAAAAGATCAGAGGTTTTTCTGTGTGACGTTTAACAATTTGGGATATAATCTGACAGTGCCTGTAGACATGATCGAGGCAGGGGCATTTTTGAAGCAGGATATTTTTCAAGGCACTGGAGAATCAAAAAGAGCAGGTTCTACGGAAAAAGAGCCAAACCTCTGGGAAACTTATGAAATTCCTTACATCAATATCCTGATGGATCATCCGTTTCACTATGAAAAACCACTGCAGAATGCTCCGGCAACATCTGTTGTGCTGTGCACGGACCGCAACCATGTCCGGTATATCCGCAGATATTTCAAAAATATCCGGTATACGGATTTTCTGCCACATGCCGGGGTGGAACTTGGCAGCAGGCATAAGCCGCTTGCGGAGCGTGGAATTGATGTTTTATATGCCGGGGCATTGCCGATCTACACAGTTGCGAAGATGATACCGGATCTGTCATCCATCCCGGAAGTCGATGGAGAGGAGATGGCACAGGCTGTGCTGTCAGAACTGGTGCATCATCCTGACCGGACAACAGAGGATGTGATAGAAGAATATTTAAAATATAAGCGGAATGATATTTCAGAACAGCGTATTCATGAGATCATCGTGCAGATGCGTTTTATTGACTCGTATGCCACGTCATTTTTCCGTGAACAGGCTGTCCGTATTCTGGTGGAAAACGGAATACGGGTAACGGCATATGGAACAGGCTGGGATCAGTGTGAGTGGAGTGACAATCCGTATCTGGTGTATGGTGGAAAAGTACTTGCGCCGGAAATATTGCCACTGATGAACGATAGCAAGATTGTCCTGAATACGATGACCTGGTTTAAAGCCGGAGCACATGACCGTATTTTTAATGGAATGCTTGCGGGGGCAGCAGTTGTGACGGATGATTCCACTTATCTGCGCAGAGAATTTACGGATGGAAAAGAATTTGTCATGTTTTCAAGAAATGAGATCCGGACTTTGCCAGACCGTGTATTTGACCTGTTTGGCCACATGCAGTCCACACAAAAAATGGCAGACTGTGGATATCAGGCAGTAAAAGAACATCATACGTGGAAAAGCAGAGCGGAGTGGATCAGGGAAGCCTGGATGTAGAGCGGAGGTTCTCATTCCCTCCCTGCAACAGGTTTTACATACAGATGAAAACGTTATTTTGGCTGACACGGCACAGGAATGGAGATTATTATGCACATATTAATGTATCGCTGGAAAGCTTATAATTACAGAGACATAGAGCAGACATTTTTATTGCTGGGACATACTGTGGATAATATCGAACAGCATCTTGGCAATTATGATATTGATCCGGAATTTGAAAAAATAATTGAGCACAAAATACAGGAAACGCATTATGATATGGTATTTACGGTCAATTATTTTGCACTGATTTCGAATGTCTGCCAGAAAATGGGGATAAAATATGTATCCTGGAGCTGTGATAATCCGCTGATCAGCATGTATCATGAGTCTATTTTTCATCCGTGTAATTATATATTTACCTTTGATAAGACAAACTATCTGGAATTCCGGGAGATGGGAGTGGAACATATCTGGTATCTGCCACTTGCCGTGGATACGGACCGGATGGATACGGTAATTGCAAATTCACCGGAAATACAGAAATATAAAGGAGACATTGCGTTTGTCGGAAGTCTTTATGAACGGAACTCTTATGATAAGATAAAAAGCAGGCTGCCGGAATACCTGCGCGGATATTTTGATGCTGTGATTGAGGCACAGTTAAACATTAGCGGTGCAAATATAGTGGAACCTATGCTGACCACAGACATTTTAGAAAAACTTCAGGAATATTTTGAACTGGAAAAATCAGAAGGGTCGTTTTCGGATCTTGGACTGATCTTTCAGACGACCGTACTTGGATTTAAAATTGCGGAGGTGGAGCGCAGGCGCGCGCTGATCGAGTTGTCGAAGCATTATCATGTCAATGTATACAGTAACAGTGATGTCAGTGACCTGCTGAGGATCCAGTACTGCGGATCGGTTGATTACTGGAGTGAGCTGCCACAGGTTTTTCATATGTCAAAGATCAACCTGAATTTCACAATTCCAAATATTAAAAGCGGTATTCCGCTCCGCGTATGGGATGTCCTTGGGGCAGGCGGTTTTCTGATGACAAATTATCAGGCGGAAATACCATATTATTTTAAAGAGGGGGAAGACCTGGTATGCTTTGACGGAATCAATGATCTTTGTGAAAAAGCAGAATATTATCTGGCACATGAGGAAGAACGTCTGGCAATCGCAGAAAATGGTTATCGAAAAGTAAGGGAGCATCACAATTATATAGAGAGAATAAATACGATGCTGGATATTATAGAAGAAAATGAAAATCAGGAAAATGATATATAGTACATGATCAGTGCGAAAGATGCATAATCTGAAGTTGCATCTGGGATATTGGAATATTAAACGGACACTACAGAAAATCTGTAAGTGTCCGTTTAACAATATCTGTCTAACATCATTCCGGAATAAACGGAGGTCAGGTAAGGGCAGGAAAAATTCTTATGACCTGGTTTTTTGTAAGTGATCATCGTTTTGCTTGCATAATTTAACGGGTCAACAGAGACGGTTCCAGCGGTCGTTCCGAGATCGTTTTTAAACTTATTTAATGTTGCAAAGCATTCTTTTGCATCCGCGGAAGTAACTGCATCCGTCAGAAGATGTGTATCGACCTTGATGGCACCGTCATCTAAAAGTTTTAATCCATACGACTCAAATTCATTGTAATAAGGTTTTACCACCTGTGTAAAATCGCGCCGCAGTTTATCTGCTTCCTGTGTGCTGTCATAGCGATAGCTTAACTGGATCAGATTGTTGTATACATTTACCAGAGACTGGACATTGTCTACAATGGAGTCAGCTGTTGTTTTAAAGCCGATCTGTACAGGGTTTGCCTGGGAGCTTGGTTTATTCAGTGTCAGTTCAAAAGCATTGTTGACAGTAAAAGTATTTGACAGAGATGCATGCTCCGTACCGTTTAATAAGAAAGAAGAATTACTTGCTGTCTGGGTAACACAATCAATACCGAGTGTCTGCATTGCTTTTTCGGATGCATGATCGGAACTTGGGGTAACTTCAAACAGATAGGACTGACCGTCTGCAAGACCGGTCTGACTTGAAGTTAAACGCAGGGCAATCTTGTTACTGGCATTTTTGGCAAGATCGGCATGAATCCCGGCACCTGAAGAATTGACCAGGCGTGCAAGCTTTTCAAGAATATGCTGGTTGTCATCATTTCTGCTTACGGTATACTGAAACTCATATGAACTTAAATCAGTTGATATATCGAATGTGTAAGTACCTGTTTTGAAATCGCATTCATCAGGGTAAAGAAACTTTCCGACATTGATCTGTGGGGCTGCAAGCTGTTTTACCTCCACATCAAAATGCAAAGAATTATCGAGACTCTGATCCTCACCAATGTAGGTAACATTGACAGAAGATTCGTCGGAAGACTTTGCAACTTTTTTGTTGAATACATTTTCAATCCCCTCGTCGTTGTCAGAAAGGGCAGCGATTACATTCTGGATCGAACGGGTATGTTCTTTCAGGTCAATCGCAAATTTTTTCACATCCGTGGAATCTGGAATTTTATACAAAGGAGTATCTTTATTTGTTTTTACAATCTGATTATAGACAGCACGAAGCTGACTCTTCTTATGGGTATCATAACGCGATACCTTCGAAGTACCATAAGTGCTTAAATAATAATGATAGGCACTGTCAATAGCAGCCAAGAAAACCCCTCCTTTCTTCCATGAAATATATACATTTATCAGGTTATAGGACAGCATCCTTGCCGCCTGGCATGATAAATGTGGGGATTTTAATTATATTTTTAAAGATTCTTTAAAAGTATTTCGGTCTAACTATATAAAAATATTATACCATTTGTGAAAAAAATGTGAAATAGGAAAAAATAATCAAAAAGGTTTAAAAGGGTATAATATACAAAAAAAGATTGACGGAAACAAGTGGATATGATATAGTAGACAGGCGATGGAAGTAGGTCTTTTTTTTATGCCTTTTTTTAAGGACTGTCGCTGATCCTTAAAAAACGTCTCACTACGGAGACCGGGGCAGAAAAAAGCACAAAGAATTTTAATGGAGGTGGAAGTTGTGCGCACAAAAATAACATTGGCATGTACGGAATGCAAAAACCGTAACTACAACATGACAAAAGACAAAAAAGCTCATCCTGACAGGATGGAAACCAAAAAGTATTGCAGATTCTGCAAGACCCATACGTTACACAAAGAAACCAAATAAGACGCGCGTGGCAAAGGAGTGAAAAAATGGGAGAAACCGAGAAGTTAGACAAGGCTCCAAAAGAGAGCTGGTTTACCGGTCTTTCGGCTGAATTCAAAAAGATTATTTGGCCGGAGAAACAATCACTTGTAAGACAGACCACAGCGGTTATTGCTGTATCCGTTGTATTAGGTCTTATCATCGCGCTTTTGGATTTCGCAATTCAGTATGGCGTTGATTTCCTTGTTGGTTTTAATTTTTAATGGAGGCAGAGTGATTTATGGCAGAGGCACACTGGTATGTTGTTCATACCTACTCAGGATATGAGAATAAGGTAAAAGCGAACATTGACAAGACAATTGAAAACAGACATCTGGAAGATCAGATCTTAGAGGTCCGCGTTCCGATGCAGGATGTTGTCGAAATGAAAAATGGCGCAAAAAAATCCGTATCAAAGAAAATGTTTCCGGGATACGTTCTTATCAATATGGTTATGAATGACGACACATGGTATGTTGTCAGAAATACCCGTGGTGTTACCGGATTTGTTGGTCCGGGAAGCAAGCCGGTTCCGCTTACCGATATGGAAATGAAACCTTTGGGAATCAAGAAAGAGAACATTGAAGTTGACTTTACAGAGGGAGACACCGTTGTGGTTACCGGAGGTGTTTGGAAAGACACTATCGGAGTGATCCAGGCGATGAATCACGGAAAGCAGAGTGTGACGATCAATGTTGAATTGTTCGGCCGCGAGACGCCGGTAGAAATAAGTTTCGCAGATGTAAAACTTAACAATTAAAGCACAGACCAGGATCTGTGCGCAGGCATGAGATTATGCCTGAAACATTGGATTAAGGAGGCAATTCCAAATGGCAAAGAAAGTAGAAGGATATATCAAATTGCAGATTCCTGCTGGCAAGGCTACACCTGCTCCTCCAGTTGGACCTGCTCTTGGACAGCATGGCGTTAACATCGTTGAATTTACAAAACAGTTCAACGCAAGAACCGCTGATCAGGGAGATCTTATCATCCCTGTAGTTATTACAGTATACGCAGACAGAAGCTTCAGCTTCGTTACAAAGACACCGCCTGCTCCTGTATTAATCAAGAAAGCCTGCAACATTAAATCTGGTTCTGCAACACCGAACAAGACAAAGGTTGCTACACTTTCCAAAGCAAAATTACAGGAAATCGCAGAATTAAAAATGCCTGACTTAAATGCAGCATCTTTAGAGGCAGCTATGAGCATGATCGCTGGTACTGCAAGAAGTATGGGCGTTACAGTGGAAGAATAGAATTTACAAAAACAGCAAATTCATTGGAAGAATGCAAGAGTGGCATTCTTCTGAGAAATTCTGCAAAAATTAACGATATTTATTAACGATTATGTGGGAGGGCCCTCTCCCGATAATACCACCAGGAGGTTTTTTTAGAATGAAAAGAGGAAAGAAATATCAGGAAGCTGTGAAAAGTTTTGATAAGGCTGCTCAGTACGATGTTGCTGAAGCAATCAGCCTGGTAAAGAAAAACGCAACAGCTAAATTTGATGAGACAATCGAACTTCACATCAGAACAGGTTGTGATGGACGTCATGCAGAGCAGCAGATCCGTGGTGCAGTTGTATTACCACACGGAACTGGTAAATCAGTTAAAGTTTTAGTATTCGCAAAAGGAACCAAGGTTGATGAAGCACAGGCAGCAGGCGCTGATTACGTAGGCGGCGAGGAGCTGATCCCGAAGATTCAGAACGAGGGATGGTTAGACTTCGATGTTGTTGTTGCTACACCGGACATGATGGGCGTTGTTGGACGTCTTGGTCGTGTACTTGGACCGAAAGGTTTAATGCCAAACCCGAAGGCTGGAACAGTAACTATGGATGTTACAAAAGCTGTTAACGACATCAAAGCTGGTAAGATTGAATACAGATTGGACAAAACAAATATTATCCACGTGCCAGTTGGAAAAGCTTCTTTTACAGAAGAACAGTTAAGCGACAACTTCCAGACCCTTATGGGTGCGATCAACAAAGCAAAACCTGCAAGCTTAAAAGGTCAGTATGTTAAGAGTGCAACTCTTGCATCTACAATGGGACCTGGTGTAAGATTAAACGTAGTTAAAATTACACAGTAAAAGCAGAAAATTGTTGACAACCATAATATACAATGTTATAATGCATATCGTTGAGCCGGTTTTCCGGTACTCAGCGATTTGCATATATGCCGAAGACAGCAGGTGCCATATGGCGTAAACGTAAGACGACCTGCCGAGGGGATCTTTATCAAGATTTTTTTGACCGTATCTCTCTGTCTTTGCAGGGAGTTTTTTATTGCAGATTTTAATCTGAATAAAGCGGTTTTATATACCTCAAGTCTTTTATGCAGCAGCAGTGAGAAAATCACTGTGATCCGGCGGATTATCCGTCGGCAAAATAATAAAAGGAGGTGCACGATTCGTGGCAAAAGTAGAACTCAAACAGCCTATCGTACAGGAAATTTCTGAAAACATCAAAGATGCACAGTCGGTCGTAGTAGTTGACTACCGTGGACTTACCGTAGCAGAAGATACTCAGTTACGTAAAGCATTAAGAGAAGCTGGTGTTACTTACAAAGTATACAAAAATACTTTAGTAAGCCGTGCAGTAGAAGGTACTCAGTTCGAAAGCTTAAGAGACGTTCTTGAAGGACCGAATGCTTTCGCTATCTCTACTGAGGATGCAACAGCTCCGGCAAGAGTTTTAGCTAAGTTCGCTAAAACAGCTCCTGCTCTTGAAATCAAAGCAGGTGTTGTTGAGGGTACTTATTATGATGAGGCAGGCATGAAGGCTGTCGCAGCAGTACCATCAAGAGAAGAACTTCTTTCCAAATTACTTGGAAGCTTACAGTCTCCGATTACCAACCTTGCTCGCGTTCTCAATCAGATCGCAGAAAAAGGCGGTGCGGCAGATGCAGCAGTAGAGGCTGCTCCGGCAGAAGAAACAGCAGCTGCAGAAGAACCAGCAGAGACACCGGCAGAGTAATCTATCCGGCGGCTGGATGAAACAGTATATGGGCACGGCAGGAGAGACTGACCGGTGCGACAATAAATTATAATGGAGGAAAATTATAATGGCAAAATTAACAACAGCAGAATTTATCGATGCTATCAAAGAGTTAAGCGTATTAGAGTTAAATGATTTAGTAAAAGCTTGTGAAGAAGAGTTCGGCGTATCTGCAGCAGCAGGCGTTGTAGTTGCAGCAGCAGGTGCTGGCGAGGGCGCAGCAGCAGAAGAGAAGACTGAGTTCGACGTAGAGTTAACAGAAGTTGGCCCGAACAAAGTTAAAGTTATCAAAGTTGTTCGTGAAGCTACAGGCTTAGGCTTAAAAGAAGCGAAAGACGTAGTAGACGGAGCTCCGAAAGTATTAAAAGAAGCAGCTGACAAAGCAACAGCTGAGGATATCAAAGCTAAACTTGAGGCTGAGGGAGCAAAAGTTACATTAAAATAATTGCGGGTGTTTTATACGCAGTGATTGTAACAGGGCGGCTGCCGGATAATTCCGGCAGCCGCTTTTATACTTTATAGGATTCGGGCGTCAAAAGGTGGTTCATAACTTAGTGATTGTCAAATTGCACAAAGCCGAGACTGTTTTTGTGACTTTGGGAGAAAATTAGAAAATCTTAGTATGCCTGTCTATTTACAGTAATGTTCTGCCACGGACGGCAGAACAAGGCTTCACGAGCCATGGAAGGCTCGTTGAATGCCGTTTACGTCACTCTGTGAAAAACTGATTCAGGCATACTTAGTTTTTCTTATTTTCGGACAACGGAACAAAACAAGTTCGGTTTTGTGCAATTTGACAGACCCCAAATTGAAAACCACCTTTTGACACCCGAATCTTTATAGGATGATGCAGGGGGAAGATAGTGCATTTAATACCTCTTTCTGTGAGGCTGGTTAAAGGCTGTAAGAACGTATATCAGCCACTTATGGAGCACTTGACCAATTTGACATCAAAAATGCCTGATTGAGGCGGAAAAAGCGTACAAGCGTAAAAGACAGAAGAAAAAACTGGTATGTTGTGGGTTAAAAAATGAATTTCACTTTGAAAACCATGATTTTGGTAAGACTAAATGTCACAGAAGGGTGAAATTTAACCGCTGCTGTTCAGATGCAAGTGAAAAAATTATTAAAAAATGGTTGACAGAATAAAATACGAGTGGTATTATAGTCAAGCTGACCGCTGGATAAGACATGATTTGACAGAGGACAACATGATTTTGGAAAGATTTCCAAAATAAAACAAAAAAGTTCTTGACAAACAAAACAACACATGATAAACTATCAAAGTTGTCGCGTTTGAGATAACAGATCGGACAAAACCGATTGAGAGAAAAACTTTTCAAAAAAATGAAAAAAGTTCTTGACAAAACAGACTTGATAAGATATAATAAACAAGCTGTCGCCGAGAACGACAACAAAACAAAGAACCTTGATAACTGAACAGTGAAATAACCTTGAAAGATTCAATGAATTTCAGGGTGTTGTGAATAACAACACACGAACGTTTCTATAAAGAAACAACCTTAAAACAGTAAATCAGATGAACATCTGATTAAGCCAGTTTATAACTGGACAGGAAAACTTTTTAACATGAGAGTTTGATCCTGGCTCAGGATGAACGCTGGCGGCGTGCTTAACACAT
>ERZ772854.40-NODE-40-length-137798-cov-5.481186_pt1 | contig 137798 bp, 124 predicted proteins | sample MGYA00580844_ERZ772854 | MGnify/ENA primary metagenome ERZ772854 (study PRJEB29015, sample SAMEA2737727) | human gut metagenome | biome: human gut; feature: human-associated habitat; material: faeces | place: China | collected 2012 ...
TATGAGAATGTTTCTTTTACTCTTTCTGTTGGAGATGTTGCAAAAATACAAACTGTTCCACAAGGCAATAATTCTAACACTATTGTTAAAGCTGAAAAAACCACTAAGCAGATTTTCTTCATGTTGTACATTTCCTTTACAAGTCCAAATTTATCTACGTGTTCCGTCATCATAAAAATGTATTTTCAAAGCTTTCTCAGTTGGGTAAATTGATAAAATCAAAAGAATACATTGAATTGTCATAAGAATCAATCCTGCAACTCCAATCGTATTCTTATCACTATGGTATAATGGAATATGTATCAAAGCAGAGGGTATAATCATTACCCATCCTATTTTCCACCAAAGTTTTCCGCAATAGTCGTGTGCAAATTTCCATGTATCCATATTTTTCATTGAACGAGTTGTTCTGTATCCATATATACCATTTATATGTTTGGGACAATGTTTCCACATTATTCTTCCACCGACAATCATAATAATTGGAACTAATAAATCACATATTAACATAAACAACCAAAAGCACATAAAATCCATCTCCCAACATTTCGATTTATCATACTGTTTTAGCATGAACATCTTCAATTTTTTCCAGTATACCACAAAACATAGAAAGTGTTCTTAAGATTATCTGAAGTTTCCGCAAAACGCAATGTGAAGTATATATACACTAAGGATATGGACAGAAAGAGTGGGAGGGAAGATGCAGCAGAAAATGATAACACAGAAGAGAACACAGGCAGAGTGCTGCCCGCGCTATCAGGAGGTGGCAGTCGATCATACTGCCGTTAGTGATATGAAGTATAAGCAAATGAACCGGGCTGTACTAACCGAATTTTTATCGTACTCTTCCCTGAAGCGGAGCAAGGGCAATACACATCTGTTCCATTTCCTGCGCTTGTGGGCAAGAGCGGCAACCAGACCTGGATACAAGGATGGCATTGCATATAATACCGGAATGCTGATCCTTCCTTTGGACTCCAAAAAGCACAGGAATCATCTTTGCCGGGTATTGGATGTGCGAACACCGGAAGATGCTCTGCACATCTTAAAAGAAATGCAGAAGATGAAGGTTCTGACCTATAAGGTGCAACAGGGGCAGGTGTGGATCTGGCTGGACTGGAGCTGTATTTTCATAAATCCGAAAAAGGAGCTTTCGCCCATGCAGAGATTGTTCTATGCGGAATCAGGATTCATATTATTCCCCATTACAGCAATTTCAAAGTTATTACGATTGGATGAGCCGGACAGACACTTGAGCCCGATGGATATGTTCCTGGACCTGTGGTTTCATGGAACCGTGTGTGATCCCTATACGGCAGGTAGTGTATTAATTCCGGTAGTACACTTGGAACTGAACCAAAAAGTGTACAAGGAATGTATGGAAAATGAAAAGATCTTAGATCCCAGAGTGCATCTGGATGATCTGGCGGTGCGGTGGAACTGCTCTAAGTCTACGGTGTCGCGAAGACTTGGCACTTTTGTGTCGGATGGCTTACTGGGCATCTATGAGACACATCCCGCATGTCTGGAATCACAGGGCATGCTGCTTGTGTTGCCCGGATATTGCAGCCGGCATTTTTCCAGACGGGGGAATGTGGTACAAGATCCGGTTCTGCCTGATCCGGAAACGGCAATTCTTGCGGTGGAGATCGCAAAACACGATATCTGGGATGAGCAGCACCTTCCGGAGCATATCAGGCGTTTTGCCCGGACAGCACATTTTAAAGGGAATGGGCAGAAACTTACACCAATGAATCCGTTCTACCCATATCTGGATGATCTGGGACAGGATATGGAGCAGGCAGCAGGCGGAAGGAATCAGAGTGAACCAGTTACAGAGGAAGCTATGGGAAATGCGCCCCATGAAAATACGGAAACCTTCAGAACGGTGTCGGGAAGAAACCATTGGCAGCAGGCACGTTTCCTGTTTTGGTTAGAGTCGGGGGAGAACGGGGCAGAGTTTTTCTGCGTTCCGGTTCGGACGGTCTGGAAGCAGTGGTATAAACCTATGTGCAGAGCCTATGAGGGCTGTGGACCGCCAGAGGTATGATTGCAGGATCGCCGGTTTTGATTTCAGAAATGATCTGAATGAAAGAAAAGGAATCGATTGGAAAATTAAGGCATTTTGTGATCAGAAAATTCCAGATATTTCTTTAGTGGCTTTGGAAGGAGACAAAAAAAGGTACGGTTATGGCTGTGATACGTTCTATTGTCTCCTGACAGAATAGCATAACGTAAATAAATACCACTGTGTAGATGTCTGGATTTTTTGGTTACAGGAAAAACACCATGTCACAAACGGCATGGATGGACAGGAAGGAAGAGGATACATGAGAAAATTATGTGAGATGAGTCTGCTCATTTTGGCACTACTGTTCCCGTTTCCGGTATTTGCTGCCGGGCAGGAAAAAGTGATGGGAACAGTGCAAATTCAGTGCTTTGTGGATCTGTCGTTGGACGGGCAGACGATGGAACTGGTGTTTGAAGAACAGGATACGGGGGAAGAGGTAACCGTAGCAAGCAGGGAGTATAAAAACCATGCCATTACCGCACAGATGCCGGTTGGGACTTACCGGCTGTCTGCTATCCGGTTTAACGACAACCTGTATTTTGACTACCGTTATTCGTGCTCCCCGGAGACATTTTCGGTGACTGGAGAAGAACAGACAGAGCCGGTATATGTGTTTGCTGTCGGCCGGTCAGAAGCACCGAAAGCAGTCACCAGTAAGATTGTGTTTTCCGGACAGGAGAAATTTTCCGGAACGGTGCAGATCACGCTGCATGCGGTACTGGATGTGTATTATGGTGATACGGTGACTTACCGGCAGGAGGATTATACCGTAACCTCTGTGGGAGCGTCAGAAAAGACGGTTGATCTGGATGCTGGAACCTATGAGATCACAGAGATCAATGCATACGATGAGAAGCAGGAGCCGGTCACTGTCTATTACCCAAAGTATTTTACGGTTGACCGAAATGCCATGCAGAAGCCGGAGATCGCGTTACTGGTTGGAGAACAGGATACCGCCGGAACGGAGCTGGTCTGCAAAGCGGCACAGGAGATGGATGCATACCGGTATGTGGCAAACCAGAAAATGGAACTGCCCTATGAAGCGGTTACGGGACAGACGGATGTGATCGACCAGATTCTGGCATCTTCCGGGGGAACACAGGAATCGGACAAAAAAGCAGAAACATCCGAGCAGACCAGGACAGAAGAAAGTGGGGATGCGATGAAAGATATTGTTCCGGAAAAACAGGTCACCAGAAAGTGGCTGCTCCCTGCCGGGATTGGCATGGCCTGTGCCGTTTGCCTGGTGCTTGTGAGAAAACGAAGTTTCCGATCCTGACGTTTTGACGTATATCTTTCTATGTGATCGCAAGGCATGCGATTACTGTACTTTCCATTTTTCAAAAGCGGTGAGATTGATTCTTGCCGCTTTTACCACAGGAAGGAGGAATACGTTGAAACAATATATTATTCCCTACAATTTTGCGAAGGAAGGATATGTGTATGGAAAAATCACCTGGAGCAGCATGGTACAAGCCATCATCCTGGTCGGCGCGGCGGGAAGCGTGATCTTCCGATTGCTGCCGTTCCCGTTTAAGGTACGGATGTATCTTGCCATTTTTATCCTGCTCCCATTGGCGGTGCTGGCGCTAAAAGGCATCCATGAGTTGAGCCTGTTTTCGTTTTTGCAGGATTTTTTTCAGACGGTGAAAGACTGGGGCTTGTATGAGGCACCGGGCAGCAGCGTCAAGATCCACCGGGAACAGCTTTTGGTACGCAAAGAATACCAGAAAATGCAGCGTGAGAAAGCAAAGGCACGCCGGATGAAAAAAAGTGGCTGCAGAAAGGGCAGGCACAGATGAAAATGAAACAGTTACGGTATGAGAAAAAAATCTATCGGGAACTGGAACGTATGCGAAAAAGCCGGACGCTGGAGAGCAGTACCGATAGGACAGGGCAGGAGCCGGATGACTTTTCAAACATGAGTGCGGCACAGCGTCTGCGGATGATCCATGCAGAAAAAATGTCCGTACCGAAAGCAGAAAGAAAGACACCGGATGCAAAGGCGGATCAGTTACCGCTTCCGACAACGCTGGCGGTTGATTTCCTGCCGATCAAGAAGATCAAAAACGGAACCATTTATACAGACGATGGGCGGTATGTGAAGGTTCTGGAAGTCTTACCGATCAACTTTTTGCTAAAGAGCCGGGAAGAACAGGAACAGGTGATCTACGATTTTGAAAAATTTCTGCGGATCGCACCGGATAATTTCCAGATTAAAGTGCTGGCTAAGAAAACAGATATTTCCAGTTACTTAAAACGTCTGAATGAAAATATCGCATGTGAACCGGATGAAAAGTGCAGAGCAATGATGGAGGACAGCAGGAAGCTCCTCATCGACCTGGGACAAAATGAAGCAATCTCCAGACGGTTTTTCCTTGCGTTTGAAGCACCAAAGCAGGAGCTTCGGATGCAGACCGAGGAAGAAATCGAGCGGGTGCTGTGCCGGATGCGTGACCGAGTGTTGACCTATTTGCAAAACTGCGGGAACCGGGTAGCAATCCTTGGGAGCACGACAGAGGAAACCGCAAAGATCTTTTTCGACCTGCTCAACCGGACAAGAAACAGTTCCGTTGATTTCCCTAGACGGGTGTCCGATGTGTACCGGTATTATGATCTGAATTATGGGGAAGCAGGGACAAAACAAATCCCGGTGAAAGAATATATTACCCCGAAGCGGCTGGATTTTAGGCACAGTGACTACCTGCAGATGGACGATACCTACTATAAGACCTATTATGTGCGCGCGGATTCCATCCCGGCACGTGTAGGGGCTGGCTGGACCGCCTGTATCATCAATGCCGGGGACGGGGTGGATGTGGATCTGTTTGCGGAGAAAAAAGACAGAAGCAGATACATTGAGCGGATCGGACGGCGCCTGCGCTGGAAAGGCTCCAGCATCAAGGGGATGGACCAGTCTACGGCAGAATATGATGAATTGAGCGATCGCATTGCTTCCGGGTACTACCTAAAAAATGGCTTATCGGGTGGAGCGAACACCAATGATTTTTACTATTTTGCTCTGATCGTTACGATTTCTGCACCTTCCCTGGAAGCGATGCGCCAAAAGGCACAGGCATACATCGATTACTTGAAATCCATGGAAATTTTACTATCCCCCTGTGACTATGAGCAGGTGCGGGCATTCCATTCCTATCTGCCGCTGGCGCGCTGTGACCGGAAGATTTTTTCCCGCGCAAAACGGAACATCCTAACGGAAGGTCTGGCAGCATGTTATCCGTTTTCAAGTTATGAGATGAGTGATCCGGATGGCATCATCCTGGGGAGCAATGAGCTGAACGGCTCCCTATGCATGGCTGACTTTTTCAATACCTCCAGTTATAAGAATGCCAATATTGCGATCATGGGAACCAGCGGAGCCGGAAAGACATATACGATCCAGCTTTTGGCGAAGCGCTTCCGGGAGAAGAAAATCCAGACGTTTATCATTGCTCCGGATAAAGGACATGAATATAAAAGGCTCTGCGACAATATGAATGGCACCTATGTCAAATTTTCCCCAGGTGGGTGCGCCTGCATCAATGTCATGGAGATCCGGAAAAAAGATGATTCTGCAAACCATGTGATCGATGGAGTCGGAAGGGAAGCATCGGAGCTTGCCCTTAAAATACAGAGCCTGCATGTGTTCTTTTCCCTGCTGATTCCGACCATGACGGCAGAGGAAGATCAAATTTTGGATGAAGCGCTGATCCTGACCTACGAAAAATATGGCATTACCCATGACAATGCATCCCTTTATGATGATGTGGCGGAAGGAACATATAAGAAAATGCCGGTACTCTCCGACCTTTACAATGTACTAAAGGAAATGCCGGAGGGCACCAAGCGTCTGTGCCTGATGCTGAACCGGTTCGTGCATGGTTCGTTTGCATCCTTAAACCAACAGACCAATATCAGGGAAAGTGAGTACATGGTCTTTGATATTTCGGACATTCAGGGGGAATTTCTGACCGCGCTGATGTATACGGTATTAGAGTATGTGTATGCGCGTGCGAAGGAGAACCGAACGAAGAAAAAGGCGATCATTGTGGATGAGATTTGGGAGCTGATCGGTTCGAAGTCAAATGCCAAGGCAGCGGAGCTCGTTCTGGAAATTTTTAAAATCATTCGCGGTTATGGCGGGGCAGCGATTGCCGCAACACAGGACCTGAACGACTTTTTCTCACTGGAAGATGGAAAATACGGAAAAGGTATCATCAATAACTGCAAAACCAAAATCGTATTAAACCTGGAACGGGATGAGGCACAGGCAGTGCAAAAGCTGTTGTCCCTTTCGGCAGAAGAGTATAAAGAGATCCTGCATTTTGAGCGGGGGCATGGACTATTATGTACCGGTGGGAACAACATCCCGGTCTGGTTCCGTTCAAGTGCACTGGAACACCAACTGATCACGACCGACCGGAAGGACCTGGAGCAGATGTATGTACAGATGGGAGGAGCGTGATGCAGGCAGTAATAAACCTTCAGGGGGAACAGGTGGAGTTCCAGGAAAGAAAAGAGAAGCATGACTTGAGAAAGGAGATCAACTCCATCCTGGTCACCGTAGGGCGGGTAAGTAAGCGTCAGTTTCTGGAGTATTTTACAGACAATAAGCCGGAGCAGGTCGGCTACCTACTGCATCAGATGGTACAGACAGGCGAGATCTGTGAGCCGGAGGAAGGAATTTACTTGCAGGATGCGCGTTTTTTGGATGCGTCCTATTATAAAACACCAAAGATCCATGGCAGTGAGAATGTCTATGCTGATATGCAGCAGTATGAAGGACACCTTACACAGCTTCAAAAAAAGCAGCAGGCATTCTGGGTGTTTCTGGACTTTAAGAAGCGGATGCAGGCACAGGACCCGGTGGCGATCGACAGCAGGGAGTTCCCATTCATGTTATTGGCATTTTTTGCAGATGGATGTATTTATGAGATTTTGGAAGTCATGGAAGGGGAGGAATCACAACTTGCCCTTCTTGCAAGTAAAGAACGTTATGAGCAGATCACCGGGCAGGTGCGCCGCATTGTGATCATCGAACAGATGGAGCAGATCGAAGGACTAAAGCAATATCAGATTCATGGAATTGCCGGATATGTCACAGTGGATGCTGATGGAAAAACATGCTATCAGCATCCATAGGAAAATAACTAAAGAATAATTATAAAATACTTATTGTGTAATTACATAGATTATATGTAACGATGGCTAACTGCTGAGTGAGAATAAAATGAAACTGGAGTCAAACCATATTTTTTTTATTTGAATTGCGCAGAGAAAAAAGTATGTATGACCAGATCGACAGCAGGAGTACTCTGGAATTTAAGGATATTGTGGAATATATGGTGCTTGGAGATTATCTGGCTGCGTTTTTTATACAGAAAACCGAACAATCAAAGGATGATAGTCCGTTTTCCATGGCAGACCGGGGATTTGAGCATCCGGCTATTCTGAACGTGAGCTAGGACGGAACGGGTGTATTGACTTTAAAGCTGGTAACGATAGAGCGGCGGAATCTGATGGAAAAGATTCTTTATTTTGGAAAGCTGATGAAGCTGGAGTATGAGACAAAATCAGATGTATTTGTCCCGGCAGAAGGAGAAGATGGTCGTTATGAAATATCGGCAGATGCGCTGCAGTATACTTATCATAAAGAGGAACGGCAGATGATCGGCAGTGTGAAGTTGAAAGTGTATGCGCCACTGGCGAATAAGCAGTTGCATGTAAGAATGGCAGCTCTTAGTATCTTGATGCATGGATTCTGGTAAAAGTGGAGAATAATTACATAGTGATTATAATGTAAGTAGAGGAATGTATGATTGATAATTGTACATTCCTTTTTTGGTATGGTAAAATGTAATCATAAAATTGGAATATATTACGAGGTGATGATGTTTGGAGATAGATACTTTTCATGATTGGACAAAAATAGGTAAAAAGCGTTCTGAAAATCAGATAACAGGAGAATCAGGTATTGATATATTAAGAGCATTATTGCCAGAAGAATGGGTAATACGAGAATATACTGCCGATTATGGTATTGATTTGGATGTTGAACTTTTTGAAAAATGTAGTGAAAAGGTATATATCACAAAAGGTGAACATGTACTTTTTCAGGTTAAGACAACGAATAGTTTAAATGTAAAGACAATGAAAATTTTGTCTGATGATATGTCAAATAATGAGTTTTATACGTTCCGAGTGGCTAAATATTCTTTGGATACGGATTTATTATCGACAGTGGAAAGAATGGGAAGTGCTGTTCCTGTTTTACTTTGTTTGGTAGATAATGTGGAAAGAGAAGGATATTTTGTATGTTTGAATGATTATATTGACAAAATATTAGTCCCTCAAAATCCTGATTATCATATGCAAGAAAGTGTGGTTATTAATATTCCGATAGAAAATAGGATAAGTGATGGTAAAAGGGTAATTGAGTGGTATGGTAAAAGGGCGAAACTGTATTCTTTCTTTAATATAATTAGTAGTCAAAATAGAGATTTGCATTATATATCTGCCGTTGATTTGGAAAAAAAGATAGACATATTTTTGAAAAAAATATGCCGTTTAGATATATGGTCAGATAATATGTTATATATGTATAAGAAAATGATAAATTACTATTTAAAATATCATTCTACGGTGGAGGCTGAAAGAAGAATCAAAAATGCAATAGAAGATGGTGAAAATGTTGATGATCCAATATGGGAAAGTGCGTATTATGTTGGCGCGGTTTCTTTTCGACAAGCAGTGAAAATAGAAGAACTGCATAGATTATGGGATCATCTGTGTTTAATTGGAGATATGTATGAAGCTGATTATCGTGAATCGTATCTTCCAACAGAGTATTGGGCTATCATTAATGAATAGCATATTATTTAAACAATATAGTTTTTGAATAAAATCTTTTATGCTTAGAAATATGATACAAATACGTCAAAAAATAGAATAGTCAGTAGGTGAAATAAAATGAATGAAAAAATAAAATATTCGGAACAATGGGATATCAGTGCGCAATACTTTTATAACAAAGGATACTATTCTTGGATGGCAGATAAGCTTACTGGATATAAAAATGTATTGGAAGTAGGCTGTGGTACAGGATACAGTACGTTAGCATTAGTTGAAAAAGGTTATAGGGTTATAGCAGTGGAGAAAAATCCGGAGTGTATAAATAAAGCAAAAAAATTGCTTTATGAAAATGGATATAAAAGAGGGGAAGTATCTTTTATTACGGGAGATATTGTTGATGAAGCACTAAGAAATAAACTTGTTAAAAAATTTAAATTTGATATTACGATTTGTTGGAATATAGGTACATATTGGAATCGACAAATGATGGAAAAATATCTCCCATATATGTATGAATATGGACTTGATAGTTTGGCAATTTCTTCAAATCCGGAATCAGCATATGCGGAATTGATTATATGGAATGCATGTAGATTAGCAAAGGCTAAAGAAGTTCCCTGTAATATTGTTGAACGTGGAAGCCAACTTATAACTGCACAAACAGATCCGTTTTATTATGTATTAAAAAATGAACTTGGATTTTCAAGTATCGAGTATGATAATAAACCTGCTGATTCATTATCTAATGGTGGTCGGATGCTTACTGTTAATGGAAAAATAAATGCAGAAGAAAAAGTGGAAATTGTATTTGCATCTATATTGTATAAATAGCAGTATATGGGTAAGATCCTGTTTACTGATTTGAAAATAGCACAAAGAGAGAATGTATGTTGGTAAAACAGTATACATTCCTCTTTTTTTTATGGTAAAATGATATAAATAATTATATAAAGGACAAGATGTAAGTATTTTTAGGCTGAGGAGGCAGAATATGTTAGGAGCGAATCAATATATATTGACCTGGGAACATTTTTCAGAAATTCATGAAGATAGTCAACATAGTTTTGAAAATTTGTGCCGATCTTTATTTCGGAGAAAATTGTGTAAAGAAAATGAAATACTTCATTCTGATCCAAATCATCCAGGAGTAGAAGTTGCACCTGTATTGGAAAAGGATGGGGATAATCTGATTAGTTTTCAAGCTAAATATTTTGATACAAGAGTAGGTTATTCACAAATAAAGAAGTCTGTTGATCAGATAATAGAACACTATGCAGGAAGTATAGATGTGGTGTATCTATATTGTAATAAAGATATTCAAACAACAAGTGACACATTTATTGAAATAAAGAAATTAATGGATAATTCTGGAATTGATTTATGCTTAATTACGGGAGAAACAATTTTGGATCAAGTAGTGGATTATCCACAACTATTGTCCTGTTACTTTGGATTAGATACTATAGATGATACATGGTTTGAACATAATTTACAAATAAGCCTAGATACTTTAGGGAAAAGATATAATTCTTCTTTCAATATAGATACTTCTGCACAAGATGCAATGTCCATTTTTTTAAGAGAGGAAGAAGGAATTACTGCAATAAATAGAAAAAAGGAAAAGGCTATCGCGGTATTGAAGGATATTCAACGTTCTGCCGAAAGTGAATATAGAGAATTTGCTTACAGTTTAATGCAATATATAAAAGGGATACCAGATATTTCGTTAGACACAATACTGGATTCATTAAATTGGGAGCAAAAGTTAAAATGTGATAATGTAAATATTTTCAATGAGTTGGAAAGACGGGAAAACATTTGTCAAAGCAAGGAAAAGAGAAGCATTTCTGAATATGAAGAATATGAAAAAAATCGAACGATTATTAATCAATTATTGTGGATATGTGATGAATTAGCATTTAATAAAAATGAAGTGGCATTAATCAAGGAACGAGTTGTTTTAGTTACAGGGAAGATGGGAACTGGAAAATCTCAGTTACTTGCTTGTGCTGCAAAAAGAATAAACCAGGATAAAAGACCTGTATTATTGTTGTTAGGACAAACGTATTTAGCAGATGTTAATGTTGAGACTCAGATAATAAGTGGCTTGGAAAGTTTGAATAATAGCGAAACATTGGAATCTTTACTGGCAGCCATGGATGAAAAAGCTTTTTTAATTGGAAAGGATGCAGTAGTTTTTATTGATGCAATCAATGAAAGTTTAAATCGGTGGATATGGGTTACTGGGTTGAATCGATTGATAGCGTTATTTACACAATTCAAAAATATTAGACTGGTTATCTCCTATCGAACAGGGTTTGAAGAACTTACATTAAGTGAAAAAATTATAAAAGATAAAAAAGACGGACATATTGCGAATATCATTCATAGGGGATTTTCTGACAGCTCATTGGCTTGTATATATGAATTTGTTTCGAAATATGGAATCATTTTTTCACCAGATTATTATTTACAGGCAGAAATGTCAAATCCATTATTTTTAACATGGTTTTGTCAAACTTATACAGGTGAAGAACAGTCGTTGACATCACTTATAGATAAGGTGATTATCCAAGCAGACAGAGAGGCATCAATAGAATCTGGATATAGGGAACCAATAGGCATTTTAAGGTCACTTTTATTTGAAATATTAGAACAAAAGGGGAAGCAGTTACTTACAAAGGATGTATTATTAAATTTAAAAGTATGGTCTACATATGGAGTTATTAATAAAATCAATTATATAAAAGGAATTGAACGATTTGGCATAATAACTTCTTATGTAAAGAACAAAAAAGAAATTTTTTATATTGGTTATAATTTGCTAGAAGATTATTTAAATGCAAGTTGGATTATTGACAATATTTCTACAAAGGAAGAGATTAAAAAATATTGCAAGGAAGAAATATTAAAAATTGATGCTAAAGGAAATATGAGTAAAACTGGCAATGAAACGATATTTATTATGGTATCTGTTTTATATGCGATAAAATATGAGGAAGAATGTTTTGATATAGTTGATAATGTAAAAGATTGTTGGGAAAAAAATCAATTAATCAGATTGTATTTTGAGTCTTTTACATGGAGAAGTTCGTATACATCTAATGATCATTTTTTGGAGTTGGCATCTAAATATCAGGTTAATCCTAAAGTAATATGGGATGTATATATTGAGAATGCTACAAAAGTACATAGTGAGATAAATGCAATAGGATTAAGTGATTTCTTAAAAGAATATGATCTAAATTTTAGGGATTATATTTGGACGATGGAAATTAATAGTTTGACAGAAAAAGATCGAATTGTGAGCCTTGCGTATTACTTAGAAGAAGGTAATACTTTGGAAGAAATATCAGATAAGCAGGCATTTCTTTTATTGATTATTTTTTCCTGGTTACTAACATCTTCAAATAGAGTGCTTCGTGATCGAGTTTCAAAAGCAATGATAGAAATTTTAAAACAAAAGTTTAATTTATGTATAGTACTTCTGAAACATTTTAAAACAATAAATGATCCATATGTTATCCAACGATTGTATGGCATTGTTTTTGGGGCTGTTATGAAAAGAGTAGCAAATAATAATAATGAATTTTTTGAATTAGCAATCTGGATATATGAAAATATCTTTTTGCAGAAATATATTTATCCGGATATATTGCTTAGAGATTACGCACGTTTGATTATCGAACGGTATATGTATGAATATCCTGATAATATTCAAAAGATAAATAAAGATAAAATTAATCCACCATATAACTCATTATCTATTCCTGAAGTTGATGAGTTAGATTTTAAAGATAAAAAATATAGCAAGGAAGGTGTAGAACAAATACTACATTCGATGAAGATAAATGCTGCTGTCAATGGCAGAGGCATGTATGGAGATTTTGGAAGATATGTATTTCAAAATGCAGTAAATCATTTCGTAGGTATAAATTTAAAAGATATATATTATTATACCATTGACTATATACTTGATGATTTAAAATATGATACCAAATACTTTGGAGAATATGATATTCATAAAGCAGGATATGATAGATATCGTGCTAAAAAAATAGAACGGATAGGAAAAAAATATCAATGGATTGCTATGTATAATATTCTTGCCCGGTTATCAGACAATTATAATATAAAAGATGTATATGGAAACAATCCAGAGGGAATTCCATATCGTGGAAGTTGGGATATAGGAGTGCGAGATTTTGATCCTACATTAAATATTCGTCAAAAATCATTAGATGATGTTCCAAGAGTGAATCCATATGAGTATATAGGAAAATTTTTACCTTATGATGCTTCCGAGATGACCATAGATGTTTGGTTAAAAGAAGATGATAAATTATTTCAAGATTTTCCACAACGGTTAATATATAAGGATCAATTTAAAAAGGAATGGATTTCATTATATCTTTGGCAGGAATATAATAAGAAACCAGAAGGTGATCATTATTCTATGCATACTCCTTGTGGGGAACAGCATATTTGGACTATTGCAACAGCTTTTATTACAAAAAATAGTGATTTAACGATTGATAAATTGGTTGAGTATGATTTTATTAATAAGAGCAATGAAGATATTAATAATTGCTATTCTTTGTTTAGTCGGGAATTTGCATGGAGCTCTGGATACAAAGCTGAATTTTGTGAGGAAAATGAAGAAAAGGATGTATGTGGTAAAGTATTTTCTGCAGCGATTAATATACAGTGGGAAAAAGAATATGATGCGTCGCAAGAAGAAACAACATCATTTCTTATACCAACAGGAGAAATTATACATGCAATGAATTTATATGAGAAGGATACGGATGGTGTATATTATTGGAAAAATGAAGTAGTTGCAATGGATTTGTCGATTATAGGGCATGAGCGGGGTGAACTTATAATCCGAAAGGATATTCTGGACAAATATCTTTCTATGAATAATATGAAATTGTTTTGGGCAATTGCTGGAGAAAAGCAATACTTTTTAGAAGAATATAATCAGAAATGGCAAAGAAAAGAGGGATATTATATATATGACAAAAAAGATATAAAGGGCAATATTTTTAATGCAGATATTGAGTATTAAAAAATATTTGTAGAAATGTAGTGCTTAATGGATTTTCTTATGTAAAATATTGCTAAATGTTAGCAGGTAGCGAAAGCTGCCTGCTTTTTTTAGTTGTCCCAAAATTGCTATCGACGTATATCAATAATAGCAGGTAGAGATAGAGAGACAGCATGATGGGATGCTCTACTCTGCAGATCCCCCAAGGGGAAAGCGTATGGCCATACGGAAAAAGAAACAACTTTTGAGAAAAATCAAGAGCGGAAAGGAGCAGGCGGAATCATCCGTCAGATGAGAGAATGAGCTATATCAAATTTTTAAAGCATGGAAAACGCATGGGTGTCGTTGCTGTTGCAGGTCTGTTGGCATTGGTACCGGTATCATCGACTGTGTATGCAGCAACATCGGCTGTGACAACCAATAATACGGCAACAAAGAACGATCTGCTGAATGCAGATATCATTGATGAATCAAAAACAGGATCTATCTCCATTTATAAATATGATATTACTGCGGCGGAGGCAGCAGGCGATTATAAGGCGGGGACTTATAAGGCAACCGGAGAAGCAGACAGCAGAGTGGAAAGTGCCTTAAAGGATTATGCAATCGAAGGGGTGCAGTTTTCTTACCTGCGTGTTGGAAACGTGGAGACACACAGTGCGCAGGAGGGCACCGGAACGAACATTGAGCTTGTTTATGAGATTCCGACAGAACTGGCAAAGATCCTTGGACTTACAGGAAAAGATAACGTTGACATGACAGGCGAAAAGGAAGCAAATCCCTGCCATAATACCGGAGTCTACCATGTGACAAGCCAGAAAATTACAGATGCCATGGAAGCTCTGTTAAAAGAAGATAATGTGGCGGCAAAAAATGCGTTGGAGTCTTACCTGTATGATTACGGAACGGAAGATTCCACAACAGATCAGAAAACAAAAGCAGGAGTCGTTAATCTTCCGAAGACAGATAAGAACGGGTATACCCATGCGGAGGACCTGCAGCTTGGCTTATACCTGTTTGTGGAAACAGAGGTTCCGGAGCAGGTAGTAGAGACCGTTAATCCATGGTTCGTGCAGTTGCCATTTACGAATACCAGTGCCCAGACCAGTGAGGACGGTGTCAGCTATGGGAGCAATGGAAGCCATGCGGAAGATGGGGTGACCAATTCTGAAAGTGCGGATGGCACACAGGCGCATGAGTCCGGCGGGGAATCCTGGCTGTATGATATGGTCGTTTACCCGAAAAATCAGACCGGCAACCCAACACTGGATAAGAGTGTCCGCAATGCTTATAGCAATACGATCTCAGAAGCTTCCGGTGTAGCATCCAAAACAGATAAGAACATGACCGTACATAACGGATCTGATTATATCTCACGCAATGATTCGGATTCCCTGGTTGTATTTAATAAGGACACCAATGCCAAGAATACGGAAGATATCAATGCGGAGAAGTATGTAGCCAACCGCGGAGGATATACTGCGGATGGCGTGACTGCAGGTAAAGGTGGGGCTGGTTACAGTGAAGATTTTGCTTACCGGGACACAACAACCGCATCGGAAGGGGATGTGCTGGATTATATTTTGGTATCGAAATTACCGCACATCAGTTCCAAGGCAACGTTCCTCAGCGAATATACCTTTACGGATACCTTATCGAAAGGTATTTCGTACAACAGGGATCTGAAGATCGCATTTTACAATAATGCTGAGGATGCGAACGCGAATAACACGAAGAATGCCGTATTACTCTGGAACCTTTCTTCCGAGGATTATTCCCAGGAGTATGTCGATGTGACGGTGCAGGACCCGGATACCGGGGCAGTGACGACGGACGGCTCTACACGTTTGAAACTCTCTTTTACGGAAGCTGGTTTAAATGTGATCAATGGAACCGGAACCAATAACCCGGAGGGGGCAGAGGATCTGGATGGATTGTCAGATTATTACATGGTGGCTTATTATACTGCAACTGTTCATTCTGACGATTCTGTAATTCTGGGCGATGAGGGAAACCCGAACGATGTCAATCTGGTCTGGAGCAGAACATCGGACGGCTACTATAACATGCTGGAAGATCGTAATTATGTGTACTCCTATGGCTTAGACCTCACAAAGACATTTTCAGATGGTAAAGGTCATTACGAGAATGTGCAGTTCAAATTGTATAACTCTTCGGATGCGTACTATGTTGTGGCAGAACCGTCAGAAACCGAAGATGGCGTGTATTATGTGATCGGAAAAACAACGGACGAGAAGAAAGCAACCACGTTTATCCCGAATGCCGAGACCGGAAAGATCCTGGTCAATGGAACAGAGGCAGATGAATACCAGTTGACGGAAATAGCTACGGACGATGGCTATAACTTATTGAAAGACCAGATCGTAGTAGACATTACCGCAACAGACCGGGATGTGATCGCTTCCGTCGCGGGGGTTACCGGAATGGATGTCGAAGCTGCGGCTGAAATCGTCAAAAATTACCATGGCGGAATTTATGATGAAAACGGCAATCTGGTCACAAACCAGTTGGATGAACTGCTTCAGGTTGCAGCAGGAACTCCAAATAACGAGACAGCAAATGGTCGCACGATCGGAAAGACCGACCTGTATGTTGGGGCAATCAAACCGGCATCCGCAACGGTCGATAAAAAGGATGCGGCAATGACAGAAGATAACGCAAAAGTCCTGCTGGCCGTTAATAACACGAAAGGATTTTTATTACCACAGACCGGCGGTAAGGGACTGTATCTGGTCACAATCATTGGCGTGGTTGCAGTGGCAGGCGGCTGTTACCTTGTTATCCGTAAAAGAGAACTCCACATCAATCTCAAGAAGAAATGATACAAAAATGGAAAAAAAGGGTGGCAGCAATCCTGCTGATCCTTGGTGGGATTGGCTTGGTCGGCTATCCATGGATCAGTGACTGGTGCTACCGGGTCCATACACAGTCCAGTGTGGCAGTCTATGCGGCAGAAGCAAAAGAGCAGTCGGATGTGACAGAACAACTTATGCAGGATGCCATTGCATACAATACATGGCTGTCGGAAGCACACATAACCCTGTCAGATCCTTTTTCCGGAGCCCAGATCGTGGAGAAACCGGAGCTTCCCTATACCTCCCAGTTAGCACTGGATGATTCTGGGATCCTCGCTTTTGTAGAGATACCAAAACTTCATGTATATCTGCCTGTATATCACACGACTTCAGCGGAAGTGTTACAGCGGGGAGCCGGTCATCTGGAGGGAACGGCGCTGCCAGTTGGCGGCGCCGGAAACCGTCCGGTGATCTCGGCACACTCCGGCATGAACCGGGCACAAATGTTCAGTGACCTTTCAGACCTTGAAACTGGGGATCTGTTTTTGATCCACGTGCTGGATGAGACGCTGACGTATCAGGTGTGCGACATGGCAGTGATCCTGCCGGAAGATACCCAGGCACTGGCACCTGAAAAAGACAGGGATCTGGTGTCCCTTATTACCTGCACGCCCTATGGCATCAATACGCACCGGCTGGTGGTCACCGGAGAGCGGACCTATGAGACAGCAAGCGGACATAATACAGAGGACAAGGTTAGCTCTACCTGGAGGCATGCTTACCTAAAAGCCCTGTTACTTGGTTTCGGTATAGCAGGTGGTGCAGGTGTCATGATTCGGATCTTAAGTCGGTACAGACGGAAAGTGAGGGAGCAATGAAAAAGCGGCTGTTGAGTGGCATCCTGCTCATAGCACTTGGTGCAGGCGTGTATTTCTATCCGGACTGGAGTGCTGTCCGGACAAAACACCAACAGGAGCAGGTGATCCGGCAGTTTCAATCGGAAGGATCTATATCTGACATGCAGCAGGAGCAGGAAGCGGAAAACGAGGACACCGTATGGACGGAGACAGTATTAGAGCAGAGCAAAGCCTATAATGAGACGCTTTTTGAGACGGAGCAGGCTGCATTTCGGGATGCCGAAGCGGTGAAGGTGGTTCCGGATTTTTTCCCGGATGCCAGGGAGCCGATCGGCATTCTTTCTATCCCTGCTATGGACTGTACCCTGCCGCTCTATGCGGGAGCGACCGATGCGCACTTAAACCTTGGTGCAGCAGTGCTTGGCGGAACATCCCTGCCGGTTGGCGGGAAGAATACCAACAGCGTGATCGCGGCACACCGGGGGTGGAAAAACGGCAAGTATTTTAAGGAGATCGAAAAGCTCCGCCCAGGGAATGCGGTCTTTGTGGAGAACCCATGGGAAACGCTTTGTTATAAGGTGGAAGCCTGTGAGGTGATCGCACCGACTGACAGTGAAAGGTTAAAGATCCAGGAGGGACGTGACATGCTCACCCTGATCACCTGTCATCCTTATAGATCCCATGGGGCATCCCGGTACGTGGTGTATTGTGTGCGGACGGAAAGCGGACAGGGATCTTTTACTGTAACAGAAAGTGGAAACGAAAAGAGAGAGGAGCAACCGATAGAGGATGCTTCCACACCGGATATCCAAAGGGAGCTTTTGTGCCGGAGGATCGGTGTGTGCCTGATCCTTGACTGTATCTGCATGGCCTGTGTGCAGACAGGGAAGCACTTGAGAAAAAAACAAAGGAGGAAGAAAGCGTGAAACAGAGAGCAAAGAGGCTGTTTTTTACTGGTCTGATGGTGTGTGCCATGGCAGCTTCGTTGGTGCCTGCACAGGCAGCGACGATCAAGGAAGCCAGCGTGACATGGAAAGAGGTGTCACAGGACATTAATGAGAAAGATCAGTATGTATATGATACGGATAAAACAGATGCAACCATGTCGTCACTGGTTCTGCCTAAAAGCAGAATCGGTGTACTTGGCTATATCGACCGGGGCATCGTGCAGAAAAATACCGGTTCCCTGCTTGCACCAAACTGGGAGGGTTGGTGGCATATGAAGGGCGGCTGGAAACAGGACTCCAATGGTCTGATCCAGTTGGATGATGGCGGATGGTATCAGTTTTCGGGCGGAAGATTACAGGTATCGGAAAATGAAACGGCAAAAAACAGCAGTAAAGGATGGCTGTTTTTACGGGATGGAAAAGCGGATCTGTCTTATAGCGGACTGGTCGCAAACGAGAATGGGATCTTCTGGGCGGATAATGGTGTGGTAACGACCACGAAAACAGAAGTCGTGAAAGATACCATTGGGATCACACCGGATGCAGGATGGATCTATGTAAGAAACGGGGTGTTTGACGCATCTGCGAACACCGTTGCAAATAATAAAAACGGCTGGTGGATGATCCGCGATGGCGTGGTCGATTTTAACTATACTGGATTGGCAAAAAATGATGCTGGCTGGTGGTATCTGCAGGATGGAAAAGTCAATTTCAATTATAACGGTGCCGTTCAGAATGAAAATGGTATCTGGTATCTGCAGGGCGGCAACGTCAAATTCGATTATAACGGTCATGCATACGGCTATTATTTTAGCGGCGGCTGTGCACAATAAGGAGGCGATGTAAAAAATGCGTATGAAAAAGATACCTGTCCGGATGCTTGCCATCCTGCTGGTGTGTATGACGGTGCTTTTGAGTGTATGCCTGGAACTGTTATCCGTTCCGGCAATGGCGGCAGAAGAGAAGGCAGCGTGTTATACTGTCCGGATTGCAAATCTGGAACATGGCAGTATTGCACTCAAGGAAGATGACAATCTGCAGGCAGGAAACCAGATCCATCTGCAGGTTACCCCACAGGAGGGCTATCACTTAGCTTCCCTCACCGTAGCAACCAGTGATGGGACAGCACTTGCTGTTACGGATACAGATGGGGCAGCGGTAACGGATGGAGCTTATCCGGATACCATGCTCATTGTCATGCCGGAAGATGATGTAACGGTAACCGGGGCATTTGTGTCGGAAAATGATGCTGCGGATACAGCGGGTCCCGATACTGTGCTTCCAGAAGCAATATTTTCCATGGCTGGTGCCGATACACCGCTGGCAGCAACCATGAACAGTGCGGAGCGTGCGATCAGTCGGGCTGCAAGCAGTGCAACACTTACCAAATATGAGAACCAGTTCTCCTGTTACCATAAGGACGGAAGTTGGGATTGTACGGAATCTTACCTGATGCTTGGCAATCAGTTGGCATGGTGTATCGAGCCTTCCGTCAATATCGGAGCTTCCGGTGGTACTTACGGGCTGAACGGGGATGCGGCGCAATGGCTGATGGATAAGTACGGATGGAGCTATAAAAAGACGAACAATTTAACCAAAGCGGTCTATTTAGCAAAAAGTTATTATGGTAATGACTGGCTGTGCAGTTACGTTCTTGTCCAAAACCTGATCTGGTCTGAGATTAAAGAAAATGAAAGCCCGGCAAATTACGGTCGATACGTTTTAACGGACGGGGCAAGAAATACCGCACATAACTGTGGGCATTTAAACACCAAAGCCAAGGTGGATGCTGCCATTGCGGATGTCTGGAATCGGTTTTATTCTTACAACAAGTTGCCGTCTTTTGACGGATGGACGGTGTATGCCACTGCTGGACAGTCATACTGGCTTAAGGATACCAACGGGGTAGTGAATGATACTTCCTTTACGGCACAGTCTGGCGTAACGGTCTCCAAAGGATGGGATGGCAGCAATGTCGGCATCTGGATTGGTTCAAATGCGTCCATGGCAGGAAAATCCACGACGATCCATTATTATAAAAATGCGATCCCGAATGGCAGTGAACCGTTTTTAATCTATACCAGAACCGGACACCAGTCCGTCAGCACATGGACCAGTGCCATCACACCAACTTATGGTGCCATCCGGGTGGTATTTACCCGGACTTCTTACCTGCGGGCACATTACAAGGCGCGGGAGAAAGTGGCACCGTCCCTGGATATACATATCACAAAGGCGGATTCTGATACGGGTGCAGCATTGGCTGGCGCTGAATTTGCCGTTTCCATGGATGGAAAACAGGTGGCAACGGTGACTACGGATGCAGACGGAAAAGCGGCTTACCACTGGAGGGGTAATGTCCTGTGGACCGACTATGCAGAAGCCTATGAGCCGGTACTGGATTATAAAAAATGGAGCAGTGCTTACAATAAGGCAAAACAGAGTGTCCTTGCTTCTGTGAGCGACAAACTCAAAACGTTAAAAGAGGGGACAACCCATACATGGAAGGTGGAAGAAGTGAAGGCACCGGATGGATATGAACGCAACGAAGAAGTCTGGGAACAGACGTTTTCTTTAAACACCCATGCAGTGGAGATCGACTTTACGGATGAACCGGAAAAGGGATTTTTGACACTGAAAAAAGCTTCTTCAGATGAAGCGTTTTCAAAAGAGAATGATTGTTATAACATTAAAGGCGCTGTATACGGGGTATATCAGTCTGTCGAAGATGCCATGCAGGATGCAAACCGCGTGGAGACGCTGACGACGAAAGAGGATGGAAGCTCCAATACAGTGACGCTTCGGAGAGGAACCTATTATGTGAAAGAGTTGACCGCATCTGACGGGTACCTGCTCTGCAACGAGCAGGAAGAGAATCTTCCGGCTGGAATCCATGCCGCAACGGTGAAATCTTTAGAGACAACAACGGTTAGCTGTAAGGAAGAGCCGGCAAGTAATCCATTTGACTTATTATTGCAGAAATTAGATCTTGGCTCACATTCGGCAGAGGCACCGGGAAATGCTGCCCTGTCAGGTGCCATATTTGAGATTGCATATTATGAGAACGTGAATGGAGCAACAGACGGAACACCTGTCAAGAAATGGTATTATCGGACGGATGAGACCGGAGAATTTTCAGCAACGGATAAAGAAGACCTGCTTACGACTTACCAGATGCAGGATGGCAGAACTTTACAGTCCGATGATCTGTATGAGCATGATGGAGCGATTGCTTTCCCGATTGGAACCTATACCTGTAAGGAGATATCTGCACCGGTGCATTACCAGTTATCCGGAATCATGTATTTTACTGGACAGGAAGAGACAAAAACGGATGTGACAACCGGACTGAAACTGGTGATCAGACAGGAAAAAAATGGTGTGGCACCACAGATCTATCAGAGAGAAGTCGTTGGCAGTGGAAGTATCCTGGCAGAAAATCCGAGGATCGAAGCCTATGATGAGACACAGTACGGCTCCATTACAATCTACAAGAAGAGTGCGAATGAGAAGCAGATCCCGTTATCCGGGGTATCATTCCGGCTGGTCGGCGTGGATGAAGGGGATGAGCATATTGCAAGTACCGATGCAGACGGTAGGATCTGTTGGGAAGGACTGATTCCACAGGACTATGTGATCACAGAGATCAAGACAGCAGACGGGAAAAATCTCCTGAAGGATAATATCACCGTCACCTTGCCGATGGAACTTACCATAGAGGAAGCACAACAGCGTGGAGCAGATTTGTCACAGGCAGTCTGGGATGAGGCGGCACAGAAGTATTGTTTTTATGACCTGACATTTGAAATTGGAAATTCAGCAGTGCTTACCATGCCGATGACCGGAGGAAACACAGAAAGCATGTATGTACTTATGATCGTGGGTATCCTGGCGGCTGTTGGCGGAATCGCCCTGCTGGCACGAAACAGAAAGAAGAATCATGTGAACTAGAAAGGTTGCGGCCGCTGCATATATTTTGTGGCGGCTGCATTTTTTTATACTGAAAAAGTGGACAGAAGAAAAAAGCGAGAGGAGCAGATAAATGGAATTAAAGATCAAACTATATGAGAAAGAGGGAAAACGGTGCTGTTATATCGAAGATGGGAAGGAAAACGGGCAGGAGTACCGGGATATCTCCCTGGAATGGCTTGGCGAGATGGTGACCGAACTGTTTGTGTGTATGGAAGCGATTGAAAATAATGTCGAAAAATAGAAATATTTGTTATGAAACACATCCCAAATCCGTATATATAAATAGAGACATGTAATTACAGCATAATTACAACGTAAGATAAGGAGGAATCAAGAGATGGAAATCGCAATCGACACGGGAAACAAACAGGTCAAAACAGATCATTCAATCTCTATTTCAGGCGTGGTGCCACAGAACACCATTCCTGCAACTGCACGCTCGGAAGATTATATCAGATACCGGGGCAGATATTACACGTTGACCAATAAACGGCAGGAATATTTAAGGGACAAGTCAGAAACGGAGCGTTACTTCGTTTTGGCAATGATGGGGATTGCAAAAGAACTGGACTATATGGAAAGCCATAATGAGATTGCCTATGATCCGGATAAAACCTATTACATTACCATGCTTGGAGGATTACCGCCTGCCCATATGGAAGATGCCCACTTAAAAGACAATTTTAAAGCATATTTTAAAACATCGGAAGCGCAATATGTGTGGTATAAGGGTAGAACGTGGCGAGTGAAGATTACGAAAGTGTATGTATACGCGCAATGTTATGCTGCCATTATGACGGTGTTTACACAAATTAAGCCATACCCACGCGTTGTTGGAATTGATATCGGTGGATTCACAACGGATTATCTGACCATGGTGCGTGGAACGATTGACATCGAGCATACGGATTCCCTAGAGCAGGGATTGACTCTTTTATATCAGACCATACATAAAAAGTGCTTAAAAAAGTTTGACGCGATCATCGAAGAGAGCAATGTGGATGCCATTTTAAGTGGGGACACCAGTCTGTATGATGAGGAGATCATTACACTGGTGGAAGAAGAAGCACAGGCATTTGTAGACAGTCTGTTATCCTCTTTTCGTGAATTTCAGATTGACCTGAAACATTCCTTCGTGGTGTTCTTAGGCGGTGGAGCGATCCTTCTGAAAAAATATATTGAGAAATCCCCATTGCTTGGCAGGTATATGTTTCTGGAGGATATTAAAGGAAACGTACATGGATATAAATTGTTGTATCAGGTGATGCAAAAAAAGAAGGGTGAGCAATCATGAAAAAGAATCCCTATCAGTTTACAATCCGGTTTAACAGCACGATCGCCGGACACTGCCAGGCAGCGGCATTCTTAAACCGTTGTGGCACGCGTGCGAAGGCACATGTGATCGCGGAAGCACTGGATCTGTACCTGCGTGAGAAAAAGCAACTGTTGGGACTTTGGGAACTGGAGCGTATCGAAGCTGCGCCGGAAGTGAATGGGCAGGAGCAAAGAGAAGATAAGCGGCAGGAGAAAAAATCAGACCAGAAAAAGATTCCAAAGCCAGAGCCGGTTGTGTATGCACCGGAAGTGGAAGCACTCAATGAAGAGGACCTGGATGCGATCGCTGCATCCCTTGGTGCCTGGGATATGGAAAATTAATGAGAAATGGAGAGTACATGGATATGAAATTATTAGACGAGCTAAAGAAAATGGCAGCACTGGATCAGGCGGATAAAGAATTTTTAAAACGGACGGAAAAACGGATGGGACATTTCCTCAAAGAAGGGATCGATTTGTTTTTCTGTTTCTTCTTCCGGTTGTGATCGCCAGTCTGCCGGATAAGTGAGGGCAGATGAAAAGAAAATTACAAGATAAAAAGAAGCAGTGGATGGAATGGCTGACCGGGCTTTTTGAGAAAGGGAAAGAGCTGATAAAAACGGTCAGGGAACATATGGCAGAACTGAGCCGGGAGCAGGAGGTGGAAGAAAGAAAAATACAGGCATTAAAGCGGATAATCCGTTATGCGGGGGAACTCCTTCTTGTACTGTTTGTATTTTGTGTGCTGATGCAGCATGTGTGGATCGGTCAGGTACAGGGGGCTTCGATGTGCCCAACCTATCAGGAAGGACAGTTTATCTTACTCCTTCGTGGGAAGGAATATAACCGGGGCGATGTGGTAGGTGTGGAATATAGTGCCGGAGAAGAAAAGACCATATTGCTCAAACGGATCATTGCCATTGGTGGAGATGTGGTGTCCTGTAAGTATGGACAGTTATATGTCAACGGGCAGAAAATATCAGAATCCGATCATACAGTGGGAAAAACCTCGGATATTCCGGCACAGACGGTCCCGGACGGATCGGTATACCTGCTTGGGGATAACCGGGAGCATTCCATGGACTCCAGAAGTTTTGGCTGTATGAGCTGTGAGGACATTATCGGAAAGGTGGTGCACTAAGTGATGATCCAGACGTACCTTGAGATGATACAGGTATCGGAAAACGTACTGAAACTACTGACCATTACATATCTGTGCTGCAGCATGGTTCCAGTGCTGGCAGGCTTCCGAAAAACACTGTCTGTACAGTGGAAAAACACGCTGCTTTTTGTACGTTGCATCGGGATCATACTGTTTCTTTTGTGCCTGATGCAGATCGGGATATGGTTTATGGTAGGGAATCTAAAGACATTATCGGATTGCTTTGGAAGCCCGGTGTACCTTATCCTGGCAGTAATCAATATGATATGCTGCATCTGTGATGACCGGAAGCATATATGAAGTTTCCGCGAGAGAAAAAACGGCGTATATATTATAATATAGAAGTCTTACATGCCAATTAGGCAAGTATATAAAATGCGAAAGCATGGTTAAACAGCATGCATGGATCAGAAATGGTCTGTGTTGTGCTGTTTTTTTATTTTTCGGCAAAATCCTGAAGATACAGGTTTTGTAATAGAAATGTAGCCGTAAGGCAGAAAGTGAGGAAAAAATGAACAAGGTTGTAATGATGGGAAGACTGGTGGGAGATCCCAAGATCAGTTATTCCAAGAATGGAAATGCGATGGCGATCGCAAGGTATCGTCTGGCAGTGGCGCGAAAGAGCAAAAAGCAGGGAGAGGCGGCAGCAGATTTTTTTAGCTGTGTCGTTTTTGGCAAAAGTGCTGAATTTGCGGAGCGGTATTTACACAAAGGAACCCAGATCTGTATTTCGGGGCGGCTGCAGACAGGCAGTTATGTTAACAATGAAAACCAGAAGGTCACGACAACGGAGATCGTGGTAGAAGATACCTCGTTTGCCGGTCCGAAGCAGGAGAACACAATGCCTGGGAATGTGATGCCAAATAATCAGGGGTATGGAGCTTATGCACAGCAGCAAAACGGTTATCAGACCGGTCCAAATAACATGCAGATGCCACCAAATGGCATGGCAGGTGCAGCCCCGATGCAAAACAATGGTTATGGAGCTAATGCCGGAATGCCCGCAAATAGTGGCTATATGCCACAAAACCAAAACCAGGGAAGCTATTATGGTGGAAACCAGGGTGGCTACACACAGAACCAGGCCCAGGGGATGGCTCCAAATGCAAATGAGCCTGGTATCATGATTCCAAATGGGAACGGGTTTATGCCAATCCCAAATGGTATGGATGAAGCCTTACCATATCACTCATAGAAAATGGTCAGAGAAGCGGTTGTATTATGTAGCCGCTTCTTATTTTTAACAGGAAAGGAAGAAAAATGGGAAGAATAATATTGGAAGATGGCTCCCAGTATCTGCCGGTTAAATTCCGGATTTCGGAATTTTATCAGCAATATCCAAAAGGGAAGATACGCACCAGTCTGATGCGGTTTGACCGTCAGAATAACAATCCCGGATTCGTGGAGTCCGTATTGATAAAGGCAGAAGTGTATCGTGATGATGCGACGCTTCTTGCGGAAGCTTATTCCCAACGGAGATGTGAACCACAGGAGCCCTCTTTTTTCGAGTGTGCGGAAACAGTCGCGATTGGAAGGGCGTTGTCAGATGCCGGTTACAGCGTTTACAGTGAGGATCTGGGTGATGATCCATGTAAGAGAAAAATCATGCTGGATGATGGCAGTTTTTATCTTAAGGCAGGCTTTCGGATCGCATGGGCCAGACGGGAAATGCCACAGATGCTGATCCGAAAAGAACTACTGCTTATGACGCCGTATCAAGCGATCGTCAAGGCAACGATCGAGAATGAAGGAGAAGTGTTGGCAACAGCTCATGCCATGCGCGTATGGAGTGATGCACATGCGGCGGGGCACTACTTTTTGGAAAGTGCAGAGACAGCAGCAGTAGCGAGGGCACTGAGCATGATTGGATATGACCTGCCACCAGAGGAGAGCCATGAATGGGATGAACACGACAATTATTCAGAAGCTCCTGTAAGTGCAGACTGTTATACACAACAGTTCGGAGCAGAAGCAATGCCAGAATCTGGAACAGGACTGTCAGCACCATATTGTCAGTCAGGCGTGATGCCGTACCAGGATAGCGGACAAAATCCCATTATGATGGGAAATACCGCTGTGTATACGCGTGTACAGTACGATACAGAGAATGGCAGTGGGTTCTTTGGCGGAGGTGAAAACTATGAACCGGGCTATGGAAGATAAAATCAAGGAAGGGTATTATGCCCTATGCCTTGCGATTCTCAAGGGGTATAGTGTCAGTGAGGCATTTCATGCGTTGGAAATGCCAAATTGGAAGAAAGATCCTTCAAAAATCGACATCTGGGCGACGGCACAGGAACGGAGTGTGACAGAAACTGCAAAAGAGTGTGGATGCTCCGTCTCAACCGTAAAGCGCTGCAAGCGGATGAAATTGGAACAGCAGAGCCTGTGGGATGTTTTTGGATATGATGCACTGTAAATTTTCATATCATGTAATGCTTGCAGTGTCCCAATTTTCCAGAGAATTAAAACGTATGTTAGGCGAACGTCTGGTTCGGGTTGTTCTGTATGGTTCTTATGCCAGAGGAACATACCACGATAATTCAGATGTTGATATTATGATTCTGGTCAAGATGTCAGAAGATGAAATCAGACAGATAAAGAACAGCATTTATGATCTTGCATTTGAAATAGAAATGGATACCGATATTGATATTGCGCCTATCATTAAGGAAAAGCAGCAGTATGAATATTGGGTAGATACCTTACCTTTTTATAAAAATATAAAGGAAGAAGGTGTTGTCATAAGTGAGTGATGAAAGATGAATCTATCAAATTATCATATGGAAAATGTGATAGAAAAATAAAATATATTCATGAAAAAAGACGGTTGTTATAGGAAGGAAAATTCCTATGGCATCCGTCTTTTTTTTGCCTGTATGGAATGGCGAAAGTCTAGCAGGGATAGTCATGCCGTTCTGTCCGCAAAGCAATGAGCCCGTCAATATCACCGGTTTTCATATACTGAAAGTACCGGTGTTCAAAGTCAGCTTGTATGGCGGCAACCTGTTCTGGTGGATTGCAGCACACAAATACCAGGTTGTAAGGATAATGCTGTCGTTCAAAACTGAACAGATCCAAATCCCGGACATACTTAATAAAATACCATTTCCGCAATGCGGATTTCCATTTTACCGGATGCGTGATGTAGCTTATGTAATAGCGATACCCCTCTTGAAACACACGCTCCGGTTTAATGATGATTGATTCCATTCCCTTCTCCCTTCTTAAAAGATTAACAACTACATTAATTGTATAATATAATATGCATTTCAGCAAGAAGAGATTGTTAGATTCTGTTAGTTTCCCAAAATAGAAAATCGCCGTATATCTAATGTATACGAAGTATGACAAAAATAGAGAACGCATTAATTACAGAACAAGTATCTTGTAATTGGTCTGTAATTATAAGGAAGAAAACAGGAGGAAACGCGATGTATGACAATGAATTTATGGAGCAGTTATTACAAGGTATATCCGTACAGGAGGAACGCCGGCATCCGGGCAAGACAGAGAAGTGTTTGCCAGGATCAAAGAATGAAGCAGAGCTTGCAGAAATGGAATACTGTTTAAGAGAAGTAGAGACGCTGGCTTGCCGTATGAGACAGAGTTTTTTGAAAAACCCGAATGGGATCGGAAATTTATATACTGCCATCAGCCAGGTAAACAAACAGTATGCGACGAGACAGTATATCTATGAGATGAATTTGTGGGATATTTCAGTGACACAAAAGGATCAGATGCTCAAGATCCAGATTCCGGAGTTGTTGCCTCACCGGAAAGCCAAGCCGGAATGTGTTTTTATGTATACACTCCGCCAGGCTCTTTATCAGTATGCCGTAGCAGATCCGAAACGTTTTAGCCGCTTAAAAGAACACTGGAAAGAAGGGGCAGTTCTGATCGTTGAACATTCTTATCGTTCCGCGGAGATGGTGCGGGATTCCGATAACGTAGAGCTTAAACAGGCAATCGACCTGCTTCACTTTTTAGGCTATATTGATTCGGATCGGGGCACTGAGCTAAATATTTTTCTGACCTGTAATACTACGGATCAGAACAAAAATGAGACCTGTTTATACCTGGCACCAAAGGCATGTATTCAAAAGTTTTGGGATTGATTTTGCCTGTGAAATGTAGGGTATCTTTTTGTCAGAAATTTATTTTGGAAAAGATACCCTTAAAAAAGGTGTGAAAACCAGCATTTAACTGAGTAGTGAGGAAATGGGGCGAACCAGGTTAGGCGGCGGTAGTTCGGAAATCGCAAAAAGATGAACCACCTGACGGGAGAAATTATCCCACAGGGAGAACTTTCACCGCCGCCGTAAACCACCCTGATATTTTGAGGAAATACATAAATGACAGAACAATCCATCCGACGTCGCATATTGCTCATCATGGCAATGTCCGGCGGGGAAATCAAAAAGGAAATCTGCATGGAGCTTTGTGGAAGTAAACCATATTACAAAAAAATGATGCAGCAGATGAAGGAAAAAGGTGAGGCAGAGACCATATTTGGTTGTCATCCCCGTACCCTTCATATTAAAAAGAATGCTGTCATGCAGATTGTGGAAGATGTGCCTGGGATTATGGCGCGTTATGAAGCAAGACAGTTGGCGGTCAATGAGAAAAAGTCATATCGGAGGGCAACCATCAGTCAGGTAATCTATAATATGTATCTGGCAGGGGTGTTCTATGAACCCAAAAAGAAGGAAACGTTATCGAACCAGCGGGAACAGGCAGACACAGCTCCGGTCTATTATGCGCCATATGAGATCAAAGGGAAAAGCGATGAAAACAGGGGGAGCAAACTGTGCGGAATACTGATCTTCCAGCAGGAGCCAATTCTGCTGTACAATATGGAAGACCGCAATATCAAGTGGATGAAAGCGGTGGAAGAAAATACACAGACAACGTTGTTTAAATTATGGGGGAAAATGGGAACAGCAAGGCAGATCATCTTTGGTACGGGTATGGAGCAGATCATCATGGAAAATTATGTCAAAGAACAGGAGTATCGTCTGTTTCACCGAAACCAGGCATATAACCGCGTAACACCGGAAGCGGGGATGTATTATATCCCGAATGGAAACGCCGGGACAATTTTTTTGCGACTGTTTTTTCATCCAGAGCTTGTGGATGGATTAAAGAAGAGGTTAAGGGATCGCTTCCAGATTCCTGTTGTCTCATTGCTTCCCTTATATTTACCCGCATGTGTGCAGATCATGCAGGAACGGCAGCAGTTAGGGATATTATGTCTGGAGGAACAGGAGCAGTTTGTACACTGGCTCAATGATGGCAAGAATATCCGGGTATTTAGTGTGAAAAAACAGGACATGGAGCAATATCTGGAAAAATTGGAAAAAGAATAGTCGAATGTACGTTTGCGTTTTCTGACCGAATATGGTATACTTGCGAACAGGTACTTGATAAGTAGAATGTGAAATGCGCAAGGGGGGGATGAACGTGCAGAACGAGGATTTGATCCGCTATTTAGAGCAGTTCCCACCAGAAGCAGAGGTGCAGATGGTTTTAGTAGGTTTCGAACAACAGAAATTTTATTCTGCAGATCGGATTGCATTTTTGGATGGGAAGGGATTGAAAAATCCAGTGATTGCTATTTCGGTTGAAAAGGAAGCAGACTTTTCAGAGTTAAATCCAAAGAATGATAATATGAAACAATAAAGTTTGTAAATCGTCACGATTGTGGCGATTTTTTTGTTATGAAACTCCTTTAAAAAACGTATATAAATATATAGAACAGATATTCGAGTAAACGAAAAGGAGTAATGAACAAATGCTAAGTAAAGAATTATTGGAAAAAACCGTAGCAGAAGCGATTGATATTACCCGGAATCAATACGCAAAAACAGATTCGGTTTATAAGATGGAACTGGAAAAACTGGAGAAGCTGTTAAGAGAGTATGAGGATCTGCCGTTTGGAAAAGAGGTACGAAGCAAAATTGATGCTTATATCCAGACGTTAGAGAAACTGGATGGCAGATATGCAGATCTTTCCTATATTGCGGGAATCCGGGATGCATGTTTTTGGGCGGCAAAAATTGGACTGATAAGTATAGATTTTGAAAAGATATGACATAGATCTTAATTTGGAAAAAGATTGCCCAAAAAAGAAAAGTGTGGGGGCATCTCATGATGCTCTCAACACTTTTCTTCAAAATAATTAAACGCTGCCAGATGCAGATATATTGCCACCGTTTGCTATAAATGTGCAAGAGATATTTTTTGTTGTAGTTTCTATTAGTGTGCTAGATAAATATTTCGTTACTCTGTAATTGCAGGTAATCGTTTTTTTATTGCTGGAGAAACTATAACTTGCTGATTTGCATTTGTATGATGGATATGATTTCTGAACACTGCCAATATCATATACTTCTCCGGTGTACTTTGAAGTATCACTGTTTACATATGCTCGAACATAGAGATAGTTATTGGTGTTTCCGGAGTTGTAAAAATATTTTTGATAATAAGCAATGCTGGCTAAAGGTGCAACGTCCAAGGACGAGGACTCTTCAGATACATATTCTTCTGTAACCACATCTAAAGATTCCGCTTCTTCGTAGGCATCTTTTACATATGAGTCAAATTCATCCATAGACATGCTAGAATAAAAATCGATAGCATCTTCAATGGTTCCATCTTCAGGAGCAACGATTGCTAAGTCAGTACCCAGTTCAGTGCTTAATTCTTCTAACCGATCTTCATATGGCTGAAGTGGATCGGAAGAAACATCCTGTGCGTAAGCAGATACTGTAGAACCTATTAAAAGTGTCCCTGCAAGTAACAGGGTTGATAATAATTTTTTCTTCATAAAGGATCTCCTTGGTATTGATGTATATTTAATGATTAAACTGTCATTGGATATTTGATAAATTCACCTCCTTACATAGTCCATACATATGACAGTATCAATAACATAATGGGATAATAGAATCACTATCTGATTGGGTAACAGAGTGCTCAATAGAAAGGCAATCTTTCAAATCAATAATAGTATTTTGGGATGTAATACCAAAAATGCGGTATGATCCATCTGCATTAATTGCTGCTTTTTTTGTTGATGATTGAATTTTTGTCAATTTTTTTGTCTGACAATTTTCAATGTAATATGCAATACAATTTTCACTGATAAGATCAGTTTGGATTGTGATGCTACTGTCTTTTGATAAATATACTGAGTTAGTATGGTATATTAAATCATTCGTAGTTATTGTTAGTTTTGTGTCAAAAGACAATTCTTGAGCAGAATAGTTTGAAATGCACACGTAGTATTTTCCTGTATCTGTGGTGCAAAATGCTTCATCAAATGATGGGGTATTGTTTAATCCGTCTAATTTATTGTACGTTCCATTATAAATATAACCAATTTCATAATTGCTATCTGCATGATTAGTTTCACCAGAAAAAGAAACAATTTTATTTTTTTCAATTTCACTGTCAGGATCAAGAATAACCATTTCATGATCAGGTATTTCGACTTTCTGGTTTTCAGTAGTAGTCGTCTGGCAGACTGATATATTTGAAATGTTATCTAGTTCTGCAAGTGAATTTTCAGATAGCAAATCGCAATCCAGAGAATCCGATCTGTTAAGTGTAACAATCAATGTAAGTGCACATAGGGAAGCAGCACTTGTAAAAATAACACGTGAAAATAATTTAGTACGCGTTTTTTTATTATTCCGCTTTTCAAGGTTTGAAAGAATATCTTCTTCTAAATGTTCAGAGAAACGGATTTGCTGAAATGCATGTTTATATTTTTTATGATCCATAGTAATCACTTCCTAATTTGTCTTTTAATTTTTTCCTTGCGCGATCTAACCTGGTTCCGATAGTAGCTTCCTTTTCATGAAGAATGGCACTGATTTCTTTTATGGAATATCCTTCATAATAAAAAAGATGAATAGGTATTCGGTACTTTGGTTCTAATTCGAGAACAGACAGAATTAAATCATAATCTTTTTCGTGTATTGAAGTATTTTCTGTTGGAAAATCACTGCGGTGGCTAATCCAAAAACTTTTTAAAAGGTTTTTGCTTTTATTAATAGCGATGCGAAAAAGCCATGCGCGTAAATGTTCTTCATTTTCAAATTCCTTATTGCTTTTTATTAATTGTAGAAAGACATCTTGAGCAATATCCTCTGCATCAGCGATATTTTTGGTATAAGTGTACGATAGCATTGCAACATGCCTGCTGTACTTATTTACAATATCCGAAATGTTGTAATCATAAGTGTTCATATTTTTTACTCCTGTTACTATATATACAACTGTCAAAGTAATTATCAAAGAAAATATTTACTAATAATATTAAGGAGGGTTTAATTAATGAAAAAAAGTTTAAAAAATTTATTACAGAACAAACTTTTGGGTTGAAATTGATTCGATTCATTTGTAAGTTGGCAAAATGAGTTGTGTCAAAGCATATTCCATTATTGCTTATAGTATAGAATAGCCGGTGGATTTATACTAGTTGACTTGTGCAACTCGATGAAAGTTTAGTTTCTGAAAGTATCTCATTGACGTATATCCAAAGTAGAAGGAGGCGCATATGAGATACCGTTATTATATTGAAAAAATGCAGCAGACATTCTCCCAGTGGAGGGGAAAAATTCCAAAGAAAGAACATACAAAGTATATGCGTGTAAAAGTGCTATGTATTGTCTGCGGTGCCCTATATCCGGGCGGATGCCTGGCAATCCTGGCGAAGCCAGAGGGAGATTTGTCATTTGGAATTTTCCATGCAGTAAAAGTAGCAATAATTACAAGGCAGGGGCACATTGGTTATGGCACAAGCCTGATCCTGATCGTGGCACTGATCTTGTACATTAAGGTGGTCGGACGTTCCAGGAATAACGAGGATGAACGAAATTTTTCCTATTCTGCCAAGGGAACCTATGGGACTAGCCGGATAGCAACCGAAGAGGAGTATAAAAACTATCTGTCGATCACAGACAGTGCATTGGAGACGGATGGCATTATTCTGGGAACCACAATGGATGGAAAGGTGGTGTCTATGCCTCGTGACTCGCCATATAACCGGAATCTGTTTATCGCGGGTTCACAAGGATCGTTTAAATCAATTGCTATATCCAGAAACATGATCATCCAATGCGTGATACGGGGAGAGTCTTTCTGTGTCACAGATCCCAAAGGGGAACTGTGCGGAGACATGGTGTATTATCTGTATTCCCAAGGATATGAAGTTGGACTGTGGAACCTGTCAAACCGTTGGAATTCGGATGGATGGGATATTTTGCAGGAGATCAGTGGAGAAGAGGAGCTGGAATATGTAGACATCATTTGTCACACGATCATCCAGAATACGACAAGTATTAACAGCGAAGCATTTTTCAACGACATTGAGGAAGTATTGCTCAAGGCCCTGGTGCTATATGTAGTCACAGTCATGCCCCAGGAACTGCATCAGTTCAGTACGGCATATAACATGCTTTTGCAGGAATCAGCAGCATCGCTGGACGCAAAATTTTTTGCGCTTCCGGTCACGCACCCTGCCAGACAGTCCTATAACTTGTTCTGCCAATCCCCGCAGAATAAAGGCAATGCGATTCTGGGACTTGGTTCCCGCCTGAAAATTTTTCAGGATGAAGCAATCAAGCGGATGACAGGTTACCAGCAGATCAATCTGGAACGGATGGCGCAAAAGAAAACGGCGATATTTTGCATGGCTTCTGATACAACGACAACGTATAACATGCTCAATGCCCTTATGATATCCATGGCGTTTATCAAAATAATGGCTTATGCCGACCGGCAGCCAGCACGAAAATGTGATGTGCCGGTCTATTTCATCCTTGATGAAATGCCCAACATCGGAATCATTGACAGCATCCAGCAGAAGGAGGCAACGGCGCGAAGCCGGGATATTGGAATGGTCTTGATGGTTCAGAACATTCCACAGTTCCAAAATCGTTATCCGGATGGTGTATGGGAAGAACTGATCGGCGGCTGTGATTTCCGGTTATTTTTAGGATGCAATGAATCCACGACAGCAGAATATTTTTCAGCACTGACCGGACTGTCAACCATTGAGGTGGAGACCATCCGGAAAAATCTGAAAACAGTGCGTCTGACAGACTATGTGCCGGATATGGCAAGAAATTCGGGTGTTGGTCAGAGACCGGTATACACACCGGACGAAATCATGCGGCTTGATACCGATGAGATGCTTTTATTTGTTCGGGGCACGAAGATGATACGACTCAAAAAGTTCCCATTTTATAAACATCCGGAGGCATTGAAACTGCGGCGTATCATGCCACAGGAATTTCTTCCGGTCTGGAGGTATGAACAGGGACATGATATCAGTGGAAGAGGCTGTGCATATAAAAGTCGGGGCGAGCTTTTGCGCGAAGCCGTTTCTGATCCGGAACGTTATGTAGTCAAAGACAGTGAGAGATGGGGGAAACAGAGAACCATGCTGTTGGAACAGCGAAAGAAAATGGAAGAAAAATATGCGACAAAGGGCAGGTTCCCAAATGGACAGGCTGTATTTGAAAAAGAATGGAAGCCGAAGTTTGTTGATCTAGAGGAAGATCTGGTACAGGCTGCAGAAGAAAAAGAGGCACAAAAGCCGTTTGTAGAAGATAAAAATCTGGAAGTGGAAGTAATGGCAGGGGAAAGCGACAACGGGCAGCAGGATTCCGACACAAATCTGGATGCGTTTTTTGAGAAGCTGTTCCAGGATCAGAATAACGTCTAGTTTCCGAATATGGTAAATCGAAGTATATACACAATATGGGAACAACAAAAATAAACTGCATCATAAGAAAGGACTAGATTGTGGAACTGAAAGAAGAAGAAAAGATGTTGCAGATGGAGGAAACTTCCGGAACAGAAGGGCAGGGAGCGGTAAGCAAGCCGGTGACCGGTACGGATCAGATCATCACGTTAGATCGTCTGGCAGCATCTGTATATGAAAATGACAATGAAACCGATGATCTGAATTGGCACGAATTACAGAATTCCATGCTCAAGCAGAAGATTTTGACAGGCATGCTGATCTCCATGGAGCGGCACTCCATTGGAGAGGGAAAAACTGTGAATGTGGCTTTGGCAGATTACCAGGGCTATCGTGTGATGATCCCAGTAACAGAGATGAACATCATTCTGTCAGAACAGGATGAGGGGGATATGACCAAGAAGATCCGTATCACATCTAACATGATTGGTTGTGAGATTGATTTCATCGTATTAAAACTGGATGCTGCGACACATTCGGTGGTCGCATCACGAAAAAAGGCAATGGAGAAAAAAGTGCAAAACTTTTACCGCCCACAAGTGGAAGGTGAAGCACCGCTGATCCAGGAAGGGAGTGTTGTGGAAGCGAGAATCCTGGCGGTTACAGAACATCTGCTCCGTTTGGAGTGCTTTGGCCTGGAGTGTTTTGCAAGAGTGTTTGAGTTAGCACAGGCGTGGATGGCAGATGCCAGGGAACATTACCGCGTAGGAGATACGACGCTGGTGCGGATTCACAAGATCCAGGAAGCAGGTGGAAAACTGAGTATTACGGTGGAAGGAAAATCATTAGACCATACCACATGTTATGCATGCAAAAAGCAGGGAAAATATATCGGAACAGTAACGGGAATCCATGATGGTTTGATCTTTATCCGCCTGCAGGTTGGAACGAATGCGATTGCTCATTCCGTGGAAGACCGTCAGCTACTGCCACGCAAAAAGGATGACGTATATTTTATATGCACGAGAATGGATGAAGAAAAGGAAGTAGCAATCGGTATCATTTCACGTGTCATCCGGTCTGCGAGGTAATGTATATGGAAAAAATATGCATTTACCCAGAGCAGGGGGCGGAAATAACTGCGTATGAGCGGGCATTAAATTGTCTGATTTTCATGCTGGTCTATCTTTTAGCAGGCATCCTATGCATGTTTCTTCCAGTCATATTTGGAATACATTCCTGCTATATAGGCTGGTGTGTGGCAGCAGGCAGTTTCTTTTGGACCGCTATCCTATTATGGAAGAAACGGAGCATATACGAGGAGCAGGTGACAGAAGTAGCAAACAGTTTGATTTCCATTGAAGAGGAGACCTTGAAATGCTATCAGGCAGTTGGAAATGTATATGAGTCCTGCTGGATACATTTTTCGGATATTACGGACGTTATATTTAATAAGAAGAAACAGGCTTTTTTGATTCAGATCACAGAAGATCCGAAGCGGAAAAGTGAGATCTGTGTTAATTCGGTGCTGGTAGAAGAAAATCTATTTGAAGTGAGAGGCGGAAATTATAAGCGGCAGGAGTTTTTAGTAATATTTCAGAGAATTATTCCATATGCAAAAAGTGTCAAAGATATTGATATTGCTTTGGTGGAGAAAGAATGGGCAGCATCTGTTAGAACGGGTAAGTGGTCAAAAATCATTCCCTGTGTCACATTGGGAGGAATAATTATAATCCAAATGTTTTTTATGTAATATGGTGGTGGCAAAACTAAGGAGGCAGGCAAATGTCTGCCTTTATTCATTAAGAAGGAGATGCATATTAAATGGAAAAAATTTTAATGAGTTTAAAGGAAGTATGTGAATATACTGGTTGGGGAGAAACAAAGGTTCGAGAGATACTTAAACGTCCAACTAGTAAATTTACGGTTATCTTAGGAAATCGTTTATATGTAAATAAAAAAAAGTTTGATGACTATTTAGAGCAATGCGCAAAATATAATATTCCCATCTGATAAGTTTGCAATTGTATAAGTGCAGAAAATGGAGTAATATATACATATGAAATTGCTTTATGGTCAATAGGACGAAAGGAATATTGATTATGGGTAAAGATCTAAAAGGACGAGATTTAGGAAAAGGATTTAGTCAGAGAAAGGATGGTAGATACGAAGCAAGAGCCGTAATTTGCGGCGAAAAAATAGATATATATGACAAGGATTTGAAAACGCTGAAAAGAACATTCGAAGTAAAAAAAGCTATGTTACAGCAGAATTCAAGTGGAATGTGTTCCACAATTACTTTGAATGAGTGGTATCGGGAATGGTTTGACAGATGTAAAGCCCCTCAGTTGAAAAATGATGTTAGCAGAAAGACGTATGATAGAAGGATTCGCAATACATATTGTAGGCTTTTAGGAGATAAGCGGATTGCAAATGTGTTACAGATCAATATACAGGAAGCAACATCACAGCTTGTAGAAGAAGGGTATACATATAGAACTGTAAAAGAGGCACTTGGAATTTTGAAAGAGTGTTGTGAAATCGCAATCGTAAATCGGATTATACCAGTTAATCCATGCATTGGTATTAAAATTAAAGATGCGAATATTAGTCAAGAACGTCGAGTACTGACACCAAAAGAACAGAAAATTTTTTTGGATGAGGTTCAGAATAAATATTATTTTGAAGCCTATAAGATTCTCTTGTTAACAGGTATGAGAATTGGTGAATTTTCTGGACTGCAGTGGAGAGATGTTGATTTTGAAAATAAAGTAGTTCATATTAACCGTTCTATGCAGACTGCATATATAGATGGCAAAAAAATTGAAGAACTTACAACTCCTAAAACTTCAAACTCATATCGTTCCATTCCTTTTTTCGGGGAAACAGAAAAGTGTTTTCGGGATTGGAAAGAAAAGCAGGATATGTATAAGAAAAAATTAGGAGATCGATGGAGAGCAAATCCAGAGTTTGGAGATTTAGTTTTTACGAGCACAGTAGGATCACCAGTTACACGATATGTGATTGCGCATGATATGAGAAAAGTGGTAGATAATATTAATATGAAAGAAATTACAAAGGCTTATAGAGAACATAGAGAGCCGGTGTTTTTTGAACATTTGTATCCACATGCTTTTCGACATACATTTGCGACGCGTTGTTTTGACAAAGGACTTGATCCGCTATTTGTACAGAGTATTATGGGTCACGCTAATTATGCTACTACAATGTCCTATACTCACATGTTGGAGGAGCATCGCAATCAAGAAATCGCGAAGGTTGGAAATTTTCTTGAATAGCGAAATTGCGTACAGAAAAAAGTGCGTCAACTAAATATATCTAATCGTATACCAAAAGATTGACGCAATTATAAAAAGTTGCGTACAGTAAAAAAGTTAGGTCGTGTAAAGCCTTGAAATACAAGGGATTGCGAAAATACTTCGCAAAACAGATGAACGCATAATTGAACAGTTTTCATAAGAATTTAACGAAAATGGGATTGCTTTGCAATCTCATTTTTGTTATGAGCAAGTAGCAAAGCGAATTCTGTTGCGATCTATTGCAAAGATGAACATGGTAGAGCCGATTGAGAATGTCGAGTAACATTTTATGCCTCAACTTTACAAATTTTTGAAATGCCCAATAACCCTTTCAAATGGCGGTGATACTGTCTGGAAGGGTTACTTTTATCGAACCCTGTGAAATATCAAATGAAAATATTCTGAAAATTTATTGTGATTTTTGGAAAAATCTGCCATATTGTTATGTGGACAAGGGTAAGAGAGGTTGTGTATTTTTACAACAAATCTGTTGTCGGAGAGCTCAAATGACAGATAGAAGATATTTTGGAGGGATGAGAATGAAAAAGAAAATTTTAAGTTTTCTGCTTGCGTTGTGTCTTATCGTGGCACTTGTGCCAATGACAGCGTTTGCAGCGGAAGCACCGTCATTCAGCGGTGGAACAGGTACAGAGGAAGACCCATGGCTGATTGCTTCGCAGAAGGATATAATTGCTTTGGCAGAGTTCCTGAATTCAGGTAATGCAGAGGAACTTGATGCTGAAAAAGCAGGTATTGGGAACTGTTATGGCTACTATTTTAAGCAAACTGCTGATATTGATTTGACAGGAGTTGCATGGGAACCAATTGGTTATTCTGGAAGTTATTATTTCGCAGGAAACTATGATGGTGGCGATCACAGCATCACGAATGCGGTTTCTGCCGGAAAAGTTGACCCAGATGGTTACGCTACAGCGGGCATTTTTGGATGGGTTGCTTTTGGTTCGGTTGAAAATCTGCATGTGAAAAACGCAAACTTTGTGGCAACCGGTCAGAAAAATTATAGTTATGTGGGCGGTATTGCAGGTGTGTGCTATGGGGCATCCATTAAAAACTGTTCGGTTGTGAATTCTTCCTTAGAGAGTAAGCGCAACAACAATAATAACTGTGCGGGAAGTATTGTAGGTTATTCCACCGGTGGAACTTTTGAAAAGTGTGCTGCTGAAAACAATCAAGTAAAAACTATGGCTTATGGTGGCGGTTTTGTTGGCGAAACAGATGATGATCCAGCATATGGAGCTGGTAAATCTATATTTACGAATTGCTATGTTGCAAACTGTTCTGTAACTTCGAAAACCGATGAGGTTCAGGGCGTGAGTTTTGCGGGCGGTTTTGTTGGTGAGATGACGGATTCTGCGTTAACCATTCAAAATTGCTATGTTTATCAGGCTACCCTTTCTACCGAAGGAACTGCTGTGCCTGGAATCAAAGGAACCGGTATTTTTGCGGGTAACCTGTGGGGTGGCAGTAGCATCGTTGATACAAACTGTTTCTTTGGGGCTTGTGGAACGACAAAAAATGCTGGTACGGCCAGCGAAAAGACAGAAGAAGAATTTGAAAATGGCACTGTGGCAAAATTACTGGGAGAATCATTTGCACAGATTGGCGGTTATCCGAGGATAAACGGTCCAGCAGACTACAGTGAAGTCGATGCGGCTGTTGCCAAGGCAAATGCTTTGAACAAGGATGCTTACAAAGATTTTTCAGCTGTGGAGACTGCAATCAAATCGGTGGTTCAAGGGAAGACACTGGCAGAACAGACAGAGGTGGATGCAATGGCAAAGGCTATTGAGGATGCAATGGGTGCCCTTGTTTACAAAGACGCCGATTACACCAAGGTTGATGCAGCCATCGCCAAGGTAAACGCTCTGAACAAGGATGAGTACAAAGACTTCACTGCGGTAGAAGCTGCCGTCAATGCTGTTGTCCGTGACAAGAATATCACTGAACAGAGCGAAGTTAATGCAATGGCAAAGGCTATCAAAGATGCAATTGCTGCCCTGCAATACAAGGATGCTGATTACAGCAAAGTTGACGAAGCGATTACAAAGGCAAATGCTTTGAATAAGGATGATTATAAGGACTTTACAGCAGTGGAAAATGCGATAAAAGCGGTTGTCCGTGGTAAAAATATTACAGCGCAGTCTGAAGTAGACAAAATGGCGAAAGCCATAGAGGACGCAATTGCATCTCTTGAGAAAAAGACTGTTAATCCAAAGACCGGCAATACAAGTAATCTTACTAAGAGCCCAAAGACGGATGATGCCGGCAATTTCACTTTATGGATTGCCCTGTTGTTTGCAGGCGGTGGCGCAGCAATTGGTACATCAGTTGTAAGAAGAAACAAAAAGTATAACAGATAAATGTGATCACAGAGTTTCGTAATTGGATTAAAATGTGATCTGTAAGTTGCAACACTGATGCATAGTATGTATTTTATGTAAAATTTTTGAAATGATTAATACCCCTTATGAATGGTGATATAATCACTGTTTGTAAGGGGTATTTTATCAGGCAATGGAGAAAACGAATTTTTACGATGCTATATATTCTCCGGTGATTTTGATCCTGAATGCAATTGTAGTTGCAGTTGTAATGCTTCTTTCGGCAACTGGAAATCATCAGGTTTTGACGTTATTTGGAATGTCTGCCGGAACCGCAGTGGCGATCATGAATTATATCAGATGGGAGATGACTCCCACCTCTATAGGTGGTGAGAAACAAGCTAGTATCAGTGGTGGGAGCCAATCCCCCATCTGATATAGCCTCCGGCAGGATTACAGAGGTGCGCAGTTGAAGTATGTCATGCAATTGCATGACGCGCACCTCGCAACAAGAATGCCGGAGCATTCTTGAATTTCCAGATTTTTACACCGGAGGAAAGCCTTGGTATGGAGATTCAGACGATTCAGTCAGCAGCAGCGGGAATTCATAGAATCAATGAATTTTTTGCCCTGGATGAAAAGCAGATATCTTCTAGGATGAAAAATGGTGAATTCTTATTAGATAAATCTGTATCAGATCATGTGGTTTCAAATGAAAAAACGTCAGATGTGATAGAAGATTTCGAGAAAGATGCTTTGAATCAGAATGCAGATCAAAATATGCAGAATGTAGCAGAGTTGCCATTTGTAGAATTTCGAAATGTAACCTTTGGATATGATGAACATGTAGTACTGGATCATCTGAATTTTCAGGTAAAAACAGGAGAACAGGTGACTTTATCCGGCCGTACCGGTGCAGGAAAAAGTACGATCATGAAACTGCTTCTGGGACTGTATGAACCACAGAGTGGAGAAATTCTGCTTCGGGGAGTTCCTGTGACACAGATTCAGGAAGAAGATCGAAGAAACATATACGGTTATGTGGAGCAGACATTTCACATGGTTCCGGGAACGGTGCGGGATCAGATTACATTATATGATCCGAGGATCTCAGACCAGCAGGTGAAAGCAGTAACAGAACCGGAATTATTGCTGCTGGATGAGATTACGGCAAATCTGGATGCGGAAACAGAACTTGAAATTTTACAGGCGTTAAAACGGGTATCTCAAAATCGTACCGTTATCTCTATTTCACACAGAACATCAGCGGAGATGGGACGCATTATTGAAATATAATGAGTGCAAGAGTGTCAACGTGCTGGCATGATATAATACCAGATGTCGATTTTATGCGGAAAGTCACGTTTTTGCATGAATTGGATAGAATATGTATTGAAAAAGGCAAATTTTATCTGTTCTTTTCACTTTTTTTGTATTATAATTGTACGGAAAAAGGCGGAAGTTGAGTATGAAGCAAAAATATAATAGTAATAGAATGCAAAAACTGATCTGTCTTTTCTTGCTTGTGCCACTGATTCTGGGGATTACAATCAGTGGAATGCGTGCTTCGACTCAGGCATTGTACCGTGCATGGAATCTAAAGGCCTACAGCATGGAAGATGTGGCATGGGAATGTGAAGTACTGGATGAAAAAGAAGAACGGAATGAAAAGGATAGAGGCAATCTGACGGCAAGTCAGGTGCAGAATATCCGCCATACATACGGATTTGAAAATATGGAGGATACAGCATCCTTTCCACAGCAGGAGAGAGCAGAACATAAAAACATAGATGTTACACGGCAGATCGCGCGGGATCGGGCATTGCTTGGCATGCCGGAGATGGAATTAAATCATGTGATCTGTCTGGATGATGAGGACATGGATGCGTGTCTGCCCCGGGCGGACGAGTATCAGGTCTGGTATGCAGAAGCGGATATCGGGCAGAATAAAATGGTTCGTATTTCGGACACCGAAAATGTGACGATGCTACACACCGGTTACATTATAAATAAGAATATGAAAAAAGGATATCCGTTGAAGGAAAATCTGGAACCTTCCGGAGACCATATAAGCAGATACAATGATAATTTTTATCTGATATAAGAGATTCATTTGGGGATGAGTGGCAAAACTGCCGATCGATATCAGATAGGATGGGGGATTGACTGATTAAATTGTGATGAATTAGATTTTAAAGATATGACTGGAGGTATCACAAATGGACTTAGGCAATTCAATTTCATTGTTATTTTGCATTCCGTTTCTTGGAATGCTGCTTAGTATCGCGGTTTTCCCGCTGGTAAAACCGGCTTGGTGGGAGAGAAATCAGAAGTATGCGGTTATCGCATGGTCACTGCTGTTTCTGATCCCGTTTGCAATCCGTTACGGTTTTGGCGTAATGGGTGAGCAGTTACTGGAAGTAATTGTAGGTGATTATTTCACCTTTATCGTATTGTTATTTGGACTTTTCTGCGTAGCAGGAAATATCACCATAGAAGGTGAACTCAGCGGATCACCGAAGGTAAATGTGATCATGCTTCTGATCGGTACGTTGTTATCTAGCTGGATCGGTACCACAGGTGCCAGCATGGTTATGATTCGTCCTCTGATCCGTGCAAACAAATGGCGTTCCAGAAAGACACAGGTTGTAGTGTTTTTTATTTTTCTGGTATCCAATATCGGTGGATGTCTGACACCGGTAGGAGATCCGCCATTGCTGATGGGCTTTATGCGTAACGTTCCGTTCTTCTGGAGCCTGCGCCTGATCCCGATCATGATTTTAAATGTTGCAATTTTACTTGTGATCTTTTACATTCTGGATTCCAGAGCATATCGTAAAGATCTGGCAGATGGTATCACACCGGAAGTTCAGAGCGGCGATAAAGCAGCAATCCGTGTCGTAGGAGCACACAATATTATTTTCCTTGCAGCAATCGTAGTAGCAGTTATTTTGAGTGGTGTACTTCCGTCCACAAAGGCATTCAGCGGCGGAATCCACATTTATGGAGAGGTAGAGCTTACCTATGCAGCTCTGATCGAGGTTATCATTATTCTGGTGGCAGCGTTCCTTTCCTTCAAGACAACAAATAAAAGCGTACGTGAAGACAACCATTTTTCCTGGGGAGCCATTCAGGAAGTTGCAGTGCTTTTCATTGGTATCTTTATTACTATGATTCCGGCGCTTCTGATCCTGAAAGCAAAAGGTGCAGAGCTTGGATTAACCCAGCCGTGGCAGATGTTCTGGGTAACCGGTGCAATGTCCAGTTTCCTGGATAACACACCGACCTATCTGGTATTCCTTACCACTGCAGGAACTCTGGGAGCGACCGCAGGTCTGCAGACCAGTGTCGGTATCGTACCGCAGGTTATGCTGGAGGCAATCTCCTGTGGAGCGGTATTCATGGGAGCAAATACGTACATCGGTAACGCACCGAACTTTATGGTAAAATCCATTGCGGAAGAGAATGGTATCCGTATGCCGTCCTTCTTTGGATATATGACCTGGTCGTTGCGATTTTTGATCCCGGTATTTGTGGTTGATATGTTAATATTCTTCCTGTAAAAATTAAATGTCCTGTATGTTATAGATTCTGATAAGTTTTTGAAAAAGAATCTGAGAACATGCAGGACATATTTTTTGACGAAAATCTTAAAGGTTGATTGTGATTACAGAGTGAAAAAGTAGGAATTGATTTTCGGAAAAGTGTTGACATCACTACAGTAAAGTGCTATTATAACAAAAAATAAATGACATGAGCGAAAATCAATGAACAAAAGGAGTACCTTTATGGCACTGCTTTACAGAGAGCCGGTGGTGGTGAGATTCCGGCAGGTAAGTATAAAGGGAATGGATTTGTGAGATGCAAAGCGAAAGCAAATAGTAAGTGTGCAAGTAGCGGATGCCGTGTCCTCACGTTACAGAGGAAAGATATCGAAGAGATTCCGTATCGGATTGAGGTTGTGTAGCAATAGAATCGTTGCAGAAAAGCACAATGAATAAAGGGTGGCACCACGAAACGTATATTCGTCCCTGACTGTGAAAGTTCACGGTCAGGGATTTTTTATTTGATAGGAAATTACAAGGATTTCCTATCAAATAAAAGCACTTCGTGCAGACGATGCACACTCACACGAGAAGAAATCATTGTTTCGCAATCGTGTTCGGCGCGGGCAAGAAAGATGTGCTATTAATAATGTTATTCGCGTAAGTGGGTGATGGCACACTTTCTTGTTATGTACAGCGATTCTAAGAAGAAACTATTAAAAAACGGTTCAGAATCGCGCACCAAGTCCCGGAAACATGTGACTTGATAAAAGCCTAACCTTAGAATCCACGGAGTGTTACAGGATAGAAAGGACTGGAAAATAAGATGAAACGTACATTGAGAGTTTACAAAAAGACCGTCAGTATCGTAAATGAGACAGCAATCGGCATGTATCAGAACCTGGTGGGAGACAAAGTAGGATTCCTGTTGGAAAGTTACGACAAGAATTATGACCGTTATACGTTTATGGGAGTGGAGCCGGAGGAGCTGATTTCTTCCGTGGGACAATCTCTGGTGATCACGAAAGCCGATGGCAGCAGAGAAGTGCGAAACGGAAATCCGCTGGATCTGTTAAAAGAATATTACAGCGAATTTGAGATAAAAAATGATCATGCGGAACTGAATTTCTCCGGTGGACTGGTTGGTCAGCTTGGTTACGATTTTATTCGCTACAGCGAAGTCTTACCAGACAACAATCCGGACGAAATTGGCATCGAAACCATTCAGATGATGTTGATGACAAAGTTTCTGATGATCGATCATGTGGCAGAGACCATGACTGCCGTGATTCTGGAAGCCGATGATGCAGACGGAAAGGCACGGGCATTAAAAGAAGCGGATGTGATGATTCAGGAAGCCAGAAAAAACAGAGGACAGGCCAGTGAATTTCAGTTCCATCGGGACGGAAAAATCATTCATCAGTCCGACAGCTTGGAAGAATACAGCGAAAAGGTAGAAAAAATCAAACATTACATTCGTGAAGGACATATTTTCCAGACGGTCTTATCCCAGAGATGGACACTGGAAACAAAACAGACCGGTTTTGATCTGTACCGGGAACTGAGAGAATTAAATCCATCCCCGTATCTGTATTATTTCAATTTCGGAACGTTTGAAGTCATCGGAAGTTCTCCAGAAATGATCGTAAAACAGCAGGGTAAACGCGTTTACACCTGTCCGATCGCCGGAACAAGACCGAGAGGAAAAAATGAAGAAGAAGACAAACGTCTGACAGAAGAACTTCTGGCAGATGAAAAAGAAAAAGCAGAACATGTCATGCTGGTGGATCTGGCGCGAAACGATATGGGACGGGTCAGCGAGTTTGGAAGTGTAAAAGTAACCGATTTCATGAAAATCCAATATTATTCCCACGTTATGCACATCGTATCTCTGGTAGAGGGACGAAAAAAAGGAAAATATCATCCATTTGATCTGGTATCATCCTTCCTTCCGGCAGGAACCTTAAGCGGAGCACCGAAGATCCGTGCCATGGAGATCATTGATGAACTGGAAACGGTACGCAGAGGCCTGTATGGTGGAGCAACCGGATATGTGGACTTCTCTGGAGACATGGATTTTTGTATCACGATCCGAACGATGATCAAAAAAGGCGAAAAAGTTTACCTGCAGGCGGGAGCCGGAATTGTAGCAGATTCCGTTCCGGAAAAAGAATATCAGGAGTGTTGCAACAAAGCAATGGCACTGGCAAAAACACTGGTAGCGGAGGAAGCATTATGATGTTACTGATTGATAATTACGATTCATTTACCTACAACTTATATCAATATATGGGAATCTTCCGGGAGGATATTGAGGTGGTGCGAAACGACAAGATCACCATCGAGGAGATCCGCCAGATGGCACCGGAAAAAATCGTGCTTTCTCCGGGACCGAAAAGCCCGAAAGAAGCCGGTATTTGTCTGGATGTGGTAAAAGAGTTTTACGATAAAATCCCGATTCTTGGTATCTGCCTGGGACATCAGACCATCGGCGAAGCACTTGGAGGAACTGTTACTTACGCAAAAGAGCTGTATCATGGAAAACAGTCACTGATCCATCACACCGGAACCGGAATTTTCGATGGCATCGAATCACCAATTCGGGTAGCCAGATATCATTCCCTGGCGGTATCCGCAGAGGATTTACCGGATTGTCTGGACGTGTTGGCAACCACTGAGGATGGCGAGATCATGGCGATGCAGCATAAGAAATATCCGGTGATCGGATTACAGTTTCATCCGGAATCGGTGTACACCGAACACGGAAAACGCATGATGGAAAACTTCTTATCTCTATAAAATAAAAGCTCATAAAAATAAAGCAATTTTTGGATGATAAAATAAAGTGATTTTTAATTGATTTGAAAATACGAAACGTATGATTGAAAGATAAAAATAAATAACACAAATAGATGACGTAAAAAGTGAATGACACAAATTGTTTATCTCAGTCGAGAAGACTCCCACTTCTGCAAGTGGTGAGTAATAACAAGTCTTTCTCAGTGGGAGTACAATCTCCGACTGAGATAAACGCTCCGCGGGGATGTGCAGTGATTCTGAGAAGAATATGTCAGCTTTCGCTGACCAGAATCACGCACCAAGTCTCACGTGCGTTCGACTTGAATGAGAGGAAAAAATATGATATTAGATAAAATCGTGGAAGACAAAAAAGTACGTCTGGTGGAGCACAAATCCCGTATTTCACCGGCGGAGATGCGAAAGCTGGCAGAAGCCTGCGAGGCGCATCCGGCAAGTTTTTACGAAGGGCTTGCAAAACCGGGAATTTCCATTATCGGAGAATTCAAAAAAGCTTCTCCAAGCCTTGGAAACATCACCAGTCAGATCGACCTGACAAAGCGAATTGATGAATACAATGCATCGGTAGATTGCATTTCCTGCCTGACAGAAGAAGATCATTTTCTTGGAAATGTGCATTATCTGAAAGAAATCCGGGAGATTTCACCACTTCCGATTTTACGGAAAGACTTCATGATCGATGAATATCAGTTTTATGAGGCAAAAGTGATCGGAGCAAATGCAATCCTTCTGATCACCGGAATTTTAGATGATGTTCAGATGCGTGATTTTTATCAGTTGACTACAGAACTGGGACTGGATGCATTGTTTGAAGCTCACACTGAGGAGCAGATGGATCGGGCACTGAACTGTGGAGCAAAAATCGTAGGTGTCAACAATCGTGATCTCAGAGATTTTTCAATTAAACTGGACACCACAAAACGCCTGAGCAAGCTGGTTCCGGATGACCGCATTTTTGTGGCAGAGAGCGGAATTGTATCAGATGAAGACGTAAAATTCCTGAAAGAATGCCGCGTGGATGCCTTCCTGATCGGACGGGCATTTATGGAATCTGCCAATCCACAGGAACTGGCAAAACACTGGAAAGCACTGTAAGGAACAGAAGAAATGAAAATGATTGTTTGAGGATAAAGAGTGAGTCATTCGTATAAGTATGATTTCTATATTCTTCTTGAAAAAAGTACAAGAAGTATTCTTCAAAAAATAATTTGTGCAGGTGTGAAAGACATGACAAAAGTAAAGATATGCGGTCTGAGCAGACCGGAGGACATCGAAGCAGTCAATACATATGGCGCTGATTATGCAGGATTTGTCTTTTTTGAAAAAAGCAAACGAAATATCAGCTATGAAAAATCAGAGATGTTATTAAAAGAATTGAAAAAAAATCCGAATATCCAGTCTGTTGCGGTGTGTGTCAGTCCATCAAAGGATGAAGTGAAACGGATGCAGAATCTGGGATTTGATCTGATCCAGATTCATGGAACCATCCCAGCGGACTGCCAGTCAGACGGCGGTCTGGCACTGTGGCAGGCGGTAAATATCGCAGGAAGTACAGAGGTAGATGCAGATGAGCTGTTTATACAGTCACCGAACATCCAAGGTTATGTGGTAGACGGAGCGGAATATGGATCCGGTAAAACTTTCGGATGGGAAGCAGAAGAAAAAACATTTGTATTTCCGGAAAAATTGAAAATACAGAACCGGCAGTTTATTTTAGCAGGCGGTCTGAATATAGAAAACGTGCAAACCGGAATCCATATGCTGCACCCGGACGTGGTAGATGTCAGCAGTGGTGTGGAACGGGACGGAGTCAAAGATGCAGCTTTGATTTGGAAATTTATCTCAGCCGCAAAGCACTGCTAAGAAGCCGCAAGGTATAATGAGTGTAAACGAGTCAGCATGCTGATATGATTGGCAAGTGACGAGTGTTGATTATGAGCTGTTTTAGCTCATGATATAACTTATAAAAATTCGATTCGAAAAATACAAAGTAACATTTGATAGAGGCAGAAAGGTAAAAAACATGAACAAGAAAAATACATATTATGGAGAATTTGGTGGACAGTACGTGTCCGAGTCATTAATGAATACATTAGAGGAACTGGATGAGGCTTTTGAGGCAGCCATCAAAGATCCGGAGTTTATCGATCAGTATAACTATTATCTGAAACAGTATGTCGGACGTGAGACACCATTATATTATGCAGAACGTCTCAGCAAAAAATACGGTACAAAAATCTATCTGAAACGTGAAGATTTAAATCATACCGGTGCACACAAGATCAACAACGTTATCGGTCAGATCCTTCTGGCAAAACGTATGGGTAAAAAGAAAGTCATCGCAGAGACCGGAGCAGGTCAGCATGGCGTGGCAACAGCAACTGGCGCAGCACTGTTTGACATGGAATGCACCGTTTACATGGGAAAAGAAGATATTGAGCGTCAGGCATTGAACGTAATGCGTATGGAAATGCTTGGTGCAAAAGTTGTCAGCGTAGAGTCAGGCAGCAACACCTTAAAAGACGCCACAAACGAAGCGATTCGTACATGGGCAAAAACAGCAGAAGATACCTTCTATGTTATCGGTTCTGCCGTAGGTCCGTATCCGTATCCGAAGATGGTCAAAGAGTTCCAGCGCGTCATCAGTAAAGAAGCAAAAACGCAGCATTACGAAGCAGAAGGAAAACTTCCTGACGTGGTTGTGGCCTGCGTGGGCGGCGGTTCCAACTCCATCGGAATGTTTGCAGAATTTATTGACGAAAAAGATGTACAGCTGATTGGTGTGGAAGCAGCCGGACTTGGTGTAGAGACCGGAAAACATGCGGCAGCTATGGCACTTGGCGAGCCTGGAACCCTGCACGGCATGCGTTCCTATCTGCTTCAGGATGAGGATGGAAACATTCAGCTGGCACATTCTATTTCTGCCGGACTGGATTACCCGGGCGTTGGACCGGAGCATGCATGTCTGCGTGACAGCGGCAGAGCACAGTACGTATCCATCACAGATACAGAGGCAATGGATGCGCTGATGGAGCTTTGTGAATTAGAAGGAATCATTCCAGCCATCGAGAGTGCACACGCAATGGCTTATGCTTTCAAAAAAGCGAAAGAAATGACACCGGAGCAGTCCATGATCGTGTGTCTGTCCGGACGTGGTGACAAAGATGTTAATACTATTGCAAACTATCTGGCAGGAAAAGGTTATCTGAATTAATGAATCATTGACCAGATAGATGACGAAATAAAAAAACTATTTAAAACAAACAGCATGAATTAGTAAATTAAGCAATTATGGAAAATTAAGTTTGGAGTAGAAGACTATGAACCGTATAGAGAAAAAATTACAGACATTACAGGAAAAAAACGAAAAAGCATTTATTACATATATTACTGCAGGACTTCCGGATATGGAGCATTGTGCAAAACTGATCCGTGCACAGGAAGAAGCAGGACTGGATATTCTGGAACTTGGTATTCCGTTTTCTGATCCGGCAGCAGATGGTCCGGTTATTCAGGATGCGTCCTACCGTTCTATTTTAAAAGGAACCAACCTGCGCAAGTGTTTTGAACTGGTAGACGGTGTCCGCAAAGACGGATGCGAGCTGCCGATCGTATTTATGATGTATTACAATACCGTGCTTCATTATGGATTAGAAGCATTTGCAGAAAAATGCGCAGAGGTTGGCGTAGACGGACTGATCATTCCGGATCTTCCGCTGGAAGAGCAGCAACCGTTAAAAGATGCACTGGCAAAACAGAATGCAACCATCCTGATCCAGTTGGTAGCGCCGGTATCTGACAAACGTATCCCGGAGATTTTGAAAGATGCAAGAGGATTTGTATATTGTGTATCCTCCATGGGTGTCACCGGTCAGGGTGCAAACTTCCATAAAGAAGTAATTTCTTATCTGAAATCTGTAAAAGAGCAGGCACAGATTCCAATCATGATGGGATTTGGTATTCGCACCGCGGCAGATGTAGAGCCGATGAAAGACATTATTGATGGAGCAATTGTTGGTTCCCATTTCATCAATCTGATGGAAGAAAAGCAGTATGATCTGGATGTGGCAAAAGAATACATTCAGACTTTTAAGTCAGAGCTGAAGTAAATGAGATAAAGTAGAAAAATATTTTAAGATCATAAATTCTGCATATGTACGAATTTAGAAAGAGGAATAGAGGAAAAACAGCTTTTTATATGTGCAAGAACAGATTTATGAGCAGTTGGTTGTAAAAAAGGAGAATTAGTATCATGGATATGAAGCAGGCAATTCAGAGAGTAGCAGACAGACAGGATCTGACCCGTGCAGAGGCAGAAGAAGTAATGGAGCTTCTTCTGACTGGCGCAGCCACACAGGCGCAGATCGGAGCATTTTTGACCGGACTGCGTATGAAAGGTGAGACCATTGATGAGATCGTTGGTCTGGCATCTGTGCTGGCAGATAAAGCAGAGCACATTCATCCACATTCTGACAATTTTATCGATCTGGTAGGAACCGGCGGAGACTGCACCTATTCCTTCAATATTTCTACGACATCTGCTATTGTAACGGCAGCAGCTGGAGTGCCAGTGGCAAAACACGGCAATCGATCCATTTCAAGTAAGAGTGGAGCGGGTGACGTATTAGAGCAGCTTGGTGTAAATATTATGATGGAGCCGGAAAAAGTAGAGGCTTGTGTGGATGATGTCGGTATTGGATTTATGTTTGCGCAGACTTTTAATAAATCCATGCGGTTTGTAGGACAGGCGCGAAGCGAGATGGGCGTCCGTACCGTGTTTAACATTCTTGGTCCTCTGGCAAACCCATCTGGAGCAAAAGGTGTGGTAGTCGGCGTGTATGATCCGGCTCTGACGGAAACTATTGCAAATGTTATGGGACAGCTTGGTGTAAAACGTGCACTGGTAGTCAGCGGCAGAGATCATATGGATGAAATTACATTGAGCACAAAGACGGTTGTATCAGAATTAAAAGATGGAGCTGTAAAAACATATGAAATTGCACCGGAAGATTTTGGATTTAAGACCGTAGATCTGGCAGAACTGCAGGGTGGAACTGCTGCAGAAAATGCAGAGATTACACGCGCGATCCTTTCTGGAAAAGAGCAGGGAGCAAAACGTGAGATCGTGCTGCTGAATGCAGGAGCAGCTCTTTACATTGGCGGAAAAGCAGACAGTATTGCAGATGGAATCATTCTGGCAAAAGAAGCGATTGATTCTGGAAAAGCAGCAGAAGTGCTTGGAAATCTGGTAAATTATACAAAATAAGCAATAAGATGGATAAATCCTTACCGGTTGTAGGAATATTAACTATAAATATATTCATAAGAACTTATAAAATAAAAAGAACAACTGGTATGACGGCACCAATTGTTCTTTATTAATTCGTATTTATTCGCACTTGTTACGCAATGCTGTTCACTAATTTTGCTAAACGAGCAACTTTTCTGGAAGCATTGTTTTTGTGATAAACACCTTTGGATTCAGCTTTGCTGATAACGGAAGTAGCGGATACTAATGCTGCAGTAGCTGCTTCTTTATCGTTTGCTGCAACAGCTGCCTCTACTTTTTTAATAGCTGTTTTCACTGAAGAACGGATAGATTTATTTCTTTCTGTCTTTGTCTGCGCAACTAAGATTCTTTTCTTTGCTGATTTAATGTTAGCCAATCTGTACACCTCCCATGCTGAGAATTCTTAAATGATTGTTACATTAAAGCCGGACACGGACGAACTAATGTAAACATACTCATGTATTATAAGGTTGGAAATTGGAATTGTCAATAGAAAAACCGAAAAAAATGAAAAAATTGGTATAATTGTTTGTATTTTTTGAAATACTAGGATTATTTAGAAAAGTTGGGGTATTTTTTGTATGTTTGAAGTCAGAACAGACCTTGCGGTAGAGGAAAATGAACGGATTACAAAGGCACAGGAAGAGGCAAAAGGGATCACTGTTACAGAAGAAGATTTTGAAGAGGAGCAGATTCACATTACAACCGTGCGGATTACGACGGAGAATGGGGCAAAGCAGATGGGAAAACCGAAAGGAACCTATATTACATTAGAAGCGGCGGAAATGATCGAGGATGATGAGGATTACCACAGAGAAATTTCAAAGCGGTTGGCAGAAATCCTGAAAGAACTGATTCCGGTGGAAGATAGTGGAAAAAGAGGTGTACAGAGGGGAGTTGGATCACAAAGTCGAGAGGATTCAGAAAATATAGAAAGAAAGAGCAGTACACATTTTGCTGAAGTCAATCAAAATATTGATAAAAAAGAAGAAATCGGCACATCAATTCTGGTGGCAGGACTAGGTAACCGTCTGGTAACACCGGATGCATTAGGTCCACAGGTGGCAGACAATCTGTATATTACCCGGCACATTATAAAAGAATTTGGCAGACGGGCCTATGAAAATGAACAGGTGCAGCCTATCAGTGCCATTGTACCTGGTGTTATGGCGCAGACCGGTATGGAAAGTCAGGAGATCATAGCCGGAATTATCCATGAAGTACAGCCGGATTATCTGATTGTGGTGGATGCACTGGCAGCGCGAAGCGTTCGCCGTTTAGGGCGCACGATCCAGATCACAGATACGGGAATTTATCCCGGCTCCGGTGTTGGCAATCATCGCTATAGCATTACAAAAGAAACAACGGGAATTCCGGTGATTGCCATCGGTATTCCGACGGTAGTGGAAGCAGCAACGATTGTTTATGATTCCATGTCAACATTAATTGATGAACTGGCACATGCGGAAAGTCTGCAGCCGTTAAAAAGATCCTGGGGGAAATTGACGGAAGCAGAGCATCGGAATCTGATCCGGGAACTGTTATCTCCGCAGTTAAATCATATGTTTGTGACACCAAAGGACATTGATGCGGAGATCAAGCGTATGAGTTATACGATTTCCGAAGCAATCAATCAGGCATTTTGCGGCTAAAAACATGTCATAAGAACAGGATTTCTTCATATACTTATATACGGGGAAAAGGAATGTGACATGTTGAAAATAACGAAAAAAAGAAGGCGAAAAGAAAGAAGAAAACGTATGATCACAGCAGGTGTACTGTTGATTGGCAGCAGTCTGTTTCTGTGGATCTGTATATTAGGAGTCCGTAATACCAGTCTGTGGAATCGTCTGCAATATCAGATCTGTTATCTGATGCTGAAGCAGTATGCGCCGGTGCTGACCGCAGGAGATGGGGATCAGACTGCTTATCAGATAGAAGACGATACGACGATGTATGATATGCAGTCAGAAAGTCAACTGTCTTATGATCAGATTTTGGTAAAAAAAGATCCACAGGAGACACAGACGGTGGATGCTTCTGCTGGAAATAGTGATACCGATGCAAATCAAACAGATCCTGAGAATACACAATCAAATGAAGCTGATGCATCATCGGGTGACGTGGCTACGACAGCTGTGTCGGCAGGTGGAAATGCAGTATCTCTGGAAAAATTAAATGATTTTGATTATCTGATTCAACATTATTATACCGTGGATAAGTCCACCACGATTAATAGCTCTCAACTTGTGGTGCAAAATCTGCTAAATAAAGATTGTACGATTCAGAAAACAACAGAAGATGTGCCGCAGATTCTGATCTATCATACCCACGGTTCCGAAGGTTATGCGGATTCCACACCGGGAGATCCAAATACTTCCGTGATTGCTGTGGGAAACCGACTGACGCAGCTTTTGCAGGATACATATGGCTATCACGTTTTACATGATACAGGAATTTATGACACGGATCGGGATCATGCCTACAATGTGGCAGCACCTGTGATCCAGAAAATTTTACAGGATCATCCGTCCATTGAAGTGGTGATCGATCTGCATCGTGACGGTGTGGCAGATACCACGCGTCTGGCAGCAAATATCAATGGCGTGGATATGGCGCAGGTGATGTTTTTTAACGGATTGAGTAAAACAACCGCTACTGGAGATATTGATTATCTGCGCAACCCTTATATCGAAGATAATCTGGCAATGTCTCTGAAAATGCAGCTTGCCGCCACAGAACTGTATCCGGGTTTTACAAGGAAAATTTATCTGAAAAGTTATCGTTACAATATGCATCTTTGTCCAAAATCATTATTGATCGAAGTGGGTGCCCAGACAAACACTCTGCAGGAGGCAGTCAATGCCATGGATCCGCTGGCACAGGTGCTGGATCGGGTGCTGAGTGGGAAATAGTTAAGAATGATAAAAAACACTTCCTATTTAACTAAAATTAGTGTATAATACTAAATTAATAAGTATTCGTGTCGGTTCTGACAGAAATTCCAAGGATGAATCATTTTTTATAATGTATTTAAAAATGTTTTTGTTTCAGTTTGATCGGGACAGAGGTCCATTCATATTACAGGAACCAAATGAATTACATCAGATAGTTTACTGGAGGGTATATTTTAAATGAGAGAAAAGTACGAGAGCTTATCGCTTGCTGTTTTAAAAGACCTTGCCAAGACAAGAGGATTAAAAGGAGTATCTGCTTTAAAGAAGGCAGATCTCATTGAACGTATGCTGCAGGAAGATGAGAAAGAAGTAGCAGTGGAAAAGGCAAAAGCAGCAGAAGAAAAGGCAACAGAAGAGAAGAAGACAGAAGAAAAGACAGAGTCAAAAGATAATGCAGAGGAAGCAGCAAAACCTGCAGGCAGAACCTATGTCAGAGAGCGCAAACCGGGACGTTACAGCACCAGAACAAATACGCGCCGTGAGGACAGGGATGCTTCTGACCATTCAGAAGAAAAGAAGACAGAGGAAGAATTAGAGCAGATCCGAAAGGATGAGGCATCTCTAGACAGTGGAGAACAGGCGAACGGTATTCTGGAAGTTATGCCGGACGGTTACGGATTTATCCGTTGTGAAAATTATCTGCCGGGTGACAATGACGTGTATGTGGCACCGTCCCAGATCCGCCGCTTCAATTTAAAAACAGGCGATATTGTGTGCGGAAACAAACGTATCAAATCCCAGGGTGAGAAATTCAGCGCCCTGCTGTATGTTAGCACCGTAAACGGATATCCGCCGTATGAGGCAATGAACCGTAAACCGTTTGAAGATCTGACACCAATCTTCCCGAATGAGCGTCTGCGTCTGGAAACAAAGCCAAATGAGACAGCTATGCGAATTATGGATTTGATTTCCCCAGTTGGTAAAGGACAGCGTGGTATGATCGTTTCTCCGCCAAAAGCAGGAAAGACAACTTTATTGAAAAAAGTAGCAACCGCTGTAAAGACCAATAATCCGGACATGCATATGATCATTCTGCTGATTGATGAGCGCCCGGAGGAGGTAACAGATATCAAAGAGGCTATCGAAGGCGATAACGTAGAAGTTATTTATTCTACTTTCGACGAACTTCCGGAGCACCACAAACGTGTATCCGAAATGGTAATTGAGCGTGCAAAACGTCTGGTAGAGCATGGTCAGGATGTCATGATTCTTCTGGACAGTATCACCCGTCTGGCAAGAGCGTACAACTTAGTCGTTCCGCCAAGTGGACGTACGTTATCCGGTGGTCTGGATCCAGCGGCATTACATATGCCGAAACGATTCTTTGGTGCAGCCAGAAACATGCGTGAGGGCGGCAGCCTGACAATTCTTGCAACCGCTCTGGTTGAGACAGGAAGCAAGATGGATGATGTTGTTTATGAAGAATTCAAAGGAACCGGTAACATGGAGCTTGTTCTGGATCGCCGTCTGTCCGAAAAACGTATCTTCCCGGCCATCGACATTGTGAAGTCTGGAACACGTAGAGAAGATCTTCTTTTAGATAAAGAAGAACAGGAAGCTACTTATATTATGAGAAAAGCATTCAACGGCATGAAGTCCGACGAAGCAGTAGAAAATATACTGAATATGTTTGTTCGTACCAAAAATAATCATGAGTTCGTGGAACTTGTAAAAAAACGGAAATTTTTCTAAAAAACTGCTTGCAATAGAAAAAAGTGCATGCTATAATATGAAAGCTGTGTACCGTGAGCGCGCGGTACAGAAAGATTAACAAGTTTATTGTTTTTCATAGACGTAAGTAGAATTACAAAGAAATTTGGTATGCGAGGTGAAATTAATGAGAGAAGGAATCCATCCGGATTATTATCAGGCAACTGTAACCTGTAACTGCGGAAACACATTCGTAACAGGTTCTACAAAGAGCGATATTCACGTAGAGATTTGTTCTAAATGCCATCCATTCTATACAGGACAGCAGAAAGCAGCTCAGGCACGTGGACGTATTGATAAGTTCAACAAGAAATACGGCTTAAAATAATAGTAAGATATGTGTGAAAATCAGGTTGAGGTTGCAAAATCTCAACCTGTTTTGTTAAGCAGGAAATTTTATGTTTTCTGAGTTTGACGAAACGGAGAGGAATTTCTATGCGATATTCTGGAATTGGCGGTCAGGCCGTCATGGAAGGTGTCATGATGAAAAATAAGGAACGGTATGCAGTGGCAGTCCGTAAACCGGATCAGGAAATTGAAGTCATGACAAAAGAATATAAAGGAATTGTTCCGGGAGAAGTGTGGCAGAAGATTCCGCTGGTGCGCGGCGTGTTGAGTTTTATTGACTCTCTGGTGCTTGGAATGTCCACGCTGATGTATTCCGCTTCTTTTTTTGAGGATGAAGAAGAATCAAAGGAGAAGAAGCAGGATACCGCAGAGAAGAAAAAGGCAAAGGAAAATGCCATGATGGGCGGAACGGTAGCGTTGTCTATTATACTGGCAGTCGCTATTTTCATGATCCTGCCTTATTATCTGTCGGTACTGTGTTCCCGGTTTATTGCGAGCGATATGGTTGTAGCAGTGATCGAAGGAATCCTTCGTCTTGCAATTTTTATCGGATATATATTGCTGATCTCAAAGATGAAAGAGATTCAGCGTGTGTTCATGTATCATGGTGCGGAGCATAAATGCATCAACTGCATCGAACATGGATTGGAACTGAATGTGGAAAATGTGCGGAAGAGCTCCAAGGAGCACAAACGCTGTGGCACAAGTTTTCTGATGTTTGTCGTGATCATCAGCGTAATCTTGTTTCTGTTTATCCGTGTGGATTCTCATGCATTGCGTCTGGTGCTTCGCTTAGCGCTGGTGCCGGTGATCGCGGGCGTTTCCTATGAGCTGCTGCGTGCAGCAGGCCGTAGCGATAATCCGGTGATCAATCTGATCAGTAAACCGGGTTTGTGGATGCAGGGACTGACCACAAAGGAGCCGGATGACGACATGATCGAGGTCGGCATTGCTTCTGTGGAAGCTGTGTTTGACTGGAGAAGCTATATTGCAGAGATCCGTGCGGAAGAAGGTATTTCAGAGGCAGTCAATGCTGATACAAAATCTGAGGATGCTGAGCAGAAAGTGCAGGAGAAAAAGCCATGACATACCGGGAAGCAAGAATGCAGGCAGCAGCGCTGCTGAAAGCTGCAGGTGTGGAAAATGAGGCGGCAGAAAGCTGGTTTCTTATAGAAGCAGTCTGCCAGATCAGCCGCAGTTTTTATCTGCTGCATGAGCGGGATGAGATGAATCCGGAACAGGAAAAGGCTTATCTGGACCTGACGGAAAAACGCTGTCAGCGGATGCCGTTGCAGTATCTGACCGGAGAACAGGAATTTATGGGACTGCCCTTTGCGGTCAATGAACATGTACTGATTCCGCGTCAGGATACGGAAGTGCTGGTGGAAGAAGCCATTCAGATCTTAAAAAATAAGATGCCGGATGCGGAAGTTTTGGATTTGTGTACTGGTTCTGGATGCATTGGAATCAGTATTCAGTCCTTTTGTCCAGATACAAAAGTGACCGGGGCAGATATTTCGAAAGAAGCATTGCAGGTGGCAAAGCACAATGCATTGCAGAATCAGGTGCCGGTGAGCTTTGTTCACAGTGATTTGTTTTCGGAAATTTCCGGCAGATTTGATATGATTGTATCGAATCCGCCTTACATTCCGAGTAACGTGATCGATACGCTGATGCCGGAAGTGCGTGACCATGAACCGATGGGAGCGTTGGACGGAAAAGCGGACGGGCTTTATTTTTACCGGAGGATTACGGAAGAAAGCGTTGCTCATCTGAATGACTGCGGCTATCTGCTGTATGAGATCGGTCATGATCAGGCAGAAGCAGTCAGCGGATTTATGAAAGAACATGGATTTAATGATATAAAAGTGATTCGCGATCTGGCGGGACTTGACCGGGTTGTGAGAGGAAGGAGATAAACTATGTTTGACAGACTGGAAGATACACTGGTGCGTTTTGAAGAGTTACTCAGTATGCTGAGTGAGCCGGATGTGGCAAATGACCCGAAACGTTTCCAGAAACTGATGAAGGAGCAGGCAGATCTGGCTCCGATCGTAGAAGCATACAAAGAGTATAAAGAAAATAAACAGAACATCGAGGACAGTCTTGCCATGTTGCAGGAGGAGAGCGATGAGGAACTTCGCGAACTTGCAAAAGAAGAACTGGCAGAGTCCAAAGAAAAAGTAGAAGAATTAGAGCAGAAATTAAAAATCCTTCTGCTTCCGAAAGATCCGAACGATGACAAAAACGTTATCGTGGAGATCCGTGCAGGCGCCGGTGGAGATGAGGCAGCATTATTTGCTGCAGAAATCTACCGTATGTATGTACACTATGCAGAGAGCAAACGATGGAAAGTAGAAACCATGGACGTGGAGGAAATCGGTATCGGCGGTATGAAGTATGTCAGCTTCATGGTAACCGGTCAGGGTGCTTATTCTTTACTGAAATATGAGAGTGGTGTGCACCGTGTACAGCGTGTACCGGAGACAGAGTCCGGCGGACGTATCCATACTTCCACCATCACTGTTGCAATCATGCCAGAGGCAGAGGAAGTAGATGTACAGATTGATATGAACGACTGTAAATTCGATGTATTCCGTGCATCCGGAAACGGTGGACAGTGTGTCAACACAACTGACTCTGCTGTTCGACTGACACATATCCCGACAGGTATCGTAATTTCCTGTCAGGATGAGAAATCTCAGTTGAAAAACAAAGATAAAGCCTTAAAAGTACTTCGTGCAAAACTGTATGATATGGAATGCCAGAAAGCACATGATGCTGAGGCAGAGGCAAGAAGAAGTCAGGTCGGAACCGGAGACCGTTCCGAGAAGATCCGTACTTACAACTTCCCACAGGGACGTGTGACAGATCATCGTATTAAACTGACACTGTATCGTCTGGAGTCCATTATGAATGGTGATATTCAGGAGATCATTGATGCACTGATCGCAGCTGATCAGGCAGCAAAACTTGCGAAGATGAATGAAAATTAATTTGTCACAGGGCAAAAGCGATTATCCAGTTTTAGGGCAAAAGTTTTAGCCTGTGAGAAAAACAGACATCAAGTAAAAAACTAAGAATAACCTTGAGGAATTGTAAAAAAACAGTTCCCCAAGGTTTTTTGTATCTGATTGGGAGTTTTATGTGACTTGCTGATTTTAACACTTTTTATGTAAAATAGTTTTTCTTTGAAAAATAGAGGAGGTGTTATATACTTATTATACTTCACAAATTAAGTGTGGGGTATCTTATTTTTTGCGTTCAAAAATGAAAGTGAGTGCGATAAGAAAATAGTGTATAATAAATACAATATATCAAAAATTTGGAGGAATTACATAATGGGCGAGAATAGTGAATGTAAGAAAGTGCTCCACAGTTGTGTCGACTGTGGTGTAACAAATTGCAATAAAATGGACAAGTATTATCCGGACTTCTGCCTGACAACAGCTATGGATGAGACACTGTTAGGCGAAGTGATCCGCTTATATGATGACGAGGAAAATAAAAAAGTAACACTTGCAGCGGCAGGTGTGGAGAGTGATTATTATTGTCAGATGTGCCGCGTGGAGGAAACCATTGAATTTGCAAAACGGATCGGTGCAAAGAAAATCGGTATTGCTACCTGTGTGGGACTGATCCGTGAGACACGTACACTGACCAAAATTTTACGCAGTCATGGATTTGAGGTGTACGGTGTCGCCTGTAAAGCAGGTACGGTGCGTAAAACAGAAGTTGGGATTCCAAAAACCTGTGAAAACACCGGTGTGAACATGTGCAATCCTATTTTACAGGCAAAGATGCTGAATGCAGAGCACACGGATCTGAATATTGTGATGGGACTTTGCGTGGGACATGACAGTATGTTTTACAAATATGCCGAAGGACTAACAACGACACTGGTGGTAAAAGACCGCGTGCTTGGTCATAATCCGGTGGCAGCATTGTATGCAGCGGATGGATATTATCACAACAAATTATGTCCACAGGATTAGCCAAAACTGGGATTAATAAAAACCAGAATTGGCAAAACTAAGATTTGATAAAAAATCATTTGGAAAAGAGGTTGAAACACAGTGATTCGTTTGGCAAAGGAAAAGGATTTGGATAACATACAGGAAATCTATGTGTATGCCCGCAAATTTATGGCAGAACATGGCAATCCAACCCAGTGGGGACAGACACGTCCAACGGAAGAAACGTTACGAAAAGATATTGAAAAAGAACAATTATATGTGATAGAGGAGCGGGATCGGCTTCAGGGAGTATTTGCCCTGATCATAGGAGAGGATCCGACTTATCAGAATATTGAGCAGGGCAGTTGGAAAGATACGACTCTTTATGGAACGATTCATCGGATCGCTTCTGCATCGGAAGCTCATGGTATCATGGAGCAGGTACTTGCATTTGCGTGGGAAAAAATCCAGCATTTACGTATTGATACCCATGAGAATAACAAAGTGATGCAGCATCTGATCCTGAAAAACGGGTTTGAAAAATGTGGCATTATTTATGTAGATGATGGAAGTCCGAGAGTTGCGTTTGAAAAAACATCTAAGGAAGAAGATGAAAAGAAAATCGCACAAAATCCCCATATGGAAGAGAAAGATTTAAAAGAATCCGATATAACAGATGCAACAGAGATAGCACATACAGTGACATCCTCAGAAGTAAATACGAAGCTTCAGATCCGAATTGCAACACCTTTGGATGCAAAAGAAATTTTAGACATATATGCGCCTTATATTTTGCAGACAGCGATTACTTTTGAATACGAAGTACCAACGCTGGAGGCATTTACCCGGAGAATCGAACAGACATTGGTGAAATATCCGTATTTGGTGGCAGAGCAGGACGGAAGAATCGTCGGGTATGCCTATGCAGGTCCGCTGCATGAGCGTGCGGCTTATGACTGGGCAGTGGAGACATCAATCTATGTGAAAATGGACGCAAAAGGACAGGGAATTGGGAAAAAATTATATGTAGCGTTGGAAGAGGCGCTGCTCAGACAACACATAGTCTGTGTAAATGCCTGCATCGCTTATCCAGATCAGGAAAAGGATGTTTATCTGACCAAAGACAGTGTGGACTTCCATGCTCATCAGGGTTACAAAATGGTGGGAGAATTTCATCAGTGCGCCTATAAATTTGATCACTGGTACAATATGGTATGGATGGAGAAAAGCCTGTGTGAGCGTCCGCAGCATCCAGAGCCGATGATCTGGTTTTCCAGACTGAGAAAAAAGAATGCAAAAACGGAACCGGTGGATTAGAGTAGGCACAGGATCGGAGCAATAACAGAATTGGGATAACATTAGAATAAACACGGAATCGGAATGAGAGCAGGATTGGGATAAAACTGGAATAAACACAGGGTCGGAACAATATAGAATTGGAATAAATCTTGCTGTCTGCCGCCTGATATGCTATACTAATCCAGTATGAAAAATAGCTACAATTATTATCACTGTGTATTCACAGAAATCCGCAGAAAAACAGGATGACTGTCAAAATACATGGGAGAAAGCAACTGGAAAAGGAAGTTTGGAATGAAATTAATTTCATGGAATGTCAATGGTTTGCGTGCCTGTGTACAGAAAGGATTTCTGGATTTCTTTCACGAGGCGGACGCAGATATTTTTTGTGTTCAGGAGACAAAACTTCAGGAAGGGCAGATTCAGCTTGACCTGGAAGGATATGAACAATATTGGAACTATGCGGAGAAAAAAGGTTATTCCGGTACCTCAGTATTTACGAAGCAGACACCGTTGTCCGTACGCTATGGAATCGGGATCGAAGAGCATGACCATGAAGGTCGTGTGATCACACTGGAATATGAGGACTTTTTCTTTGTGACAGTATATACGCCGAATTCCCAGAGTGAATTGGCACGTCTGGATTATCGTATGAAGTGGGAAGATGATTTCCTTGCTTATATTAAATCTCTGGAAGAGACAAAACCGGTGATCTATGCCGGAGACTTAAATGTGGCACATCAGGAGATCGATCTGAAAAACCCGAAGACAAACCGCAAAAATGCCGGTTTTACCGATGAGGAGCGTGGCAAATTTTCCAACGTTCTGGCAAGCGGCATGATCGATACCTACCGTTATTTTTATCCGGAGCAGACGGGCATTTATTCCTGGTGGTCTTACCGGTTTAAAGCCCGGGAGAAAAATGCTGGATGGAGAATTGATTATTTTGTTGTGTCAGAGTCATTAAAAGACCGGTTGCAGGATGCGAAGATCCATACGGAAGTGTTTGGATCGGATCACTGTCCGGTGGAATTGGATATTGAAATATAGGAGTTTGGCATGAAGAAAGAACAAGAAACAGAAAACAATAAGACAGAAGAAAAAAAAGGTGATATGCGAAAAGAAGTGGTTAGCTGGGTTCGGATGTTCGTGATCGTGATCGCGGTGGTTTTCGTGTTGACGCAGTTTGTCATTATCAATGTCAGAGTACCGTCCGGATCCATGGAAAATACGATCATGACCAAGGATCGTCTGATTGGCTTCCGTTTTTCTTACTGGTTTGATGAGCCGCAGCGTGGAGATATTATCCTGTTTTCCTATCCGGTGGATGAGAAGCAGACTTACATTAAGCGTGTGATCGGACTGCCGGGTGAGACCGTTGAGATCCGGGATGGCAAAATTTATATCGATGGATCGTCAGAACCGCTGGAAGAAGATTACTTGAAGGAAACATGGACCTGGGAAAATGACGGTTATACGTTTAAAGTACCAGAGGGATGTTATTTTGTACTGGGTGATAACCGAAACGATTCGGAAGACGGTCGTTTTTGGGCACAGATCGCGTTAAACGAGGGAAAAGCTTCGACACCGGAAGAAGCAGAACCGTACAGTTACGTGAAAAAAGATGAGATCAAGGGCAAAGCGATTTTTAAATATTATTCAAAATTCGCGATATTGACCAATAAATAATAAATAAGCGACAGCATATGCACATGGAGGAAACAAAAATGGCAGAATCAATGAAAGACTTTGAAAAAGAACTGGAAGAATCCTATAAAGTAATGGGAGACGGTGAAAAAGATACCGACACTTTACTGGCATGGGAGAAAATCAAAGAGTTATATGAGAATCAGGAGACACTGGATGTAACCGTATCCGGTATCGTAAATAAAGGTGTCATCGCACTGGTAGAGGGTGTACGTGGATTTATTCCTGCATCCAGACTGAGTTTAAGTCATGTGGACGATTTAAATCCATGGCTTGGCAGAGAGCTGAAAGTCCGCATTATCACAGCAGACGCTGAGAATGACAAACTGGTATTATCTGCAAGAGAGATTTTAAAAGAGCAGCGCGATGCAGAGAAAAAATTAAAAGTAGCTGAGATCAAAGAAGGCGAAGTGCTGACTGGTAAAGTAGAAACTATCAAAGATTACGGCGCATTTGTAGATCTGGGCGATGGTGTATCCGGTCTGGTACATATTTCTCAGATTTCTCTGGATCGTATCAAACATCCGTCTGTTGTTCTGAAAGAAGGACAGGAAGTACAGGTAAAAGTCATTGGAAATAAAGATGGCAAGATCAGTCTCAGCATGAAAGCACTGCTTCAGGAAAAAGAGCAGGAAGAAGAAGTGCATGTGGAGATTCCGGAAGCAGAAGAGATCGGAACATCCATGGGTGATCTGCTGAAAAAATTCAAATTTTAGTTAACTTAAATTTAAGAAAGCCCATTGTTTCAGTTGTGTAAAATAAGAAGCAATGGGGACTTCTTTATATCAGAAGGGGAATATAGTCCTCTTTTCAAAAAAATAAAAATCGGAGGAGTATCATGGCAGCAAATAAGATTGTACATGAGCCGGGAAAATATTTTGACTGTACCTCCATGCATGGAAAATGGTGTACCATTACAATGGTGGGACAGGATGTCGGTTATGCCCGGGTAGGAATTATTTCTTCCGGACGCGATTATATATTGTTTCAGTTCCGGGATAAAACGGGACTGGTGGCAAAAGCGTATGTTAAACATATCGTGGAAGTCAAAATGAATGAACGTAAATTGAAAAAAGAGCAGGAGCTGGTAGTGCGCGAGTGGGATGACAGTGTGAATCCGTTTACCTATTTTCTGGATAAACGCTGTGATATCCATGTGCATCAGACACGGTTGTTTGAAGCCAGTCCGGGATTTTTTCATGCAAAAATTATGTTTGTGGGTGAAAATATCATTCGTATACACGAAAACAGCAAAGACTATAATCTGAACCAGTTTATGATCTGTGGAATGATGGAGAGTTGAGAGGGTAAAGCAATGGAGAACGAGAAAAATATGGCGATGCCGGAATTTACAAACGAAGAGGTTGAAAAGGCAATCAAACAATTCCTGGATGAAAAATCAAATGAAAATATGGCAAATCTGATGCAGGCGATGAGAGATACAAGATTTCTGGTACCGGCAGATTTTCCACCAGATATTAAAAAGCAGGTGATCGAAAAAGCAAAACGTGGGGAGAAGATTGATGTGAAAACAGCACCACGTATGCTTCCGATTATTGTTCAGAACCCACAGGGGGAACATTTTGCACCGGCATACACATCTTCTAAACAGATGGCAGAAAAAGGAAAATATCCGGCAATTCTGAATGTGACGATAGACGAATTGTTACGTATCGGTTCTAATCCGTCACTGAAGTTGAAAGGAATCATTGTCAATCCAGATACCGATAAAATGATCCTGCATCCGAAATTTATCGATGCGATGAAACAGCTGAAAGCAGCGCAGAAACAGGGAACTGCACCACAGGGCAAACCTGAGGTGAAAGAACTTAAGATGAGTCGTGCGCAGTTTGAATTGTTTGCCCGCAGAACCTGTGAATGGGGAATTATTCCGCGAGTTGTATATAATGAAAATGCAGAGTTTATGAAAAAACTGGAAGAGAAGCAGGGCAAATTTATGGCAACGCTGTACCGTCAGCCATACGGTGATAAACTTCCGTGTCCGTATTCTGAAAAAGATTTTGAGATTATGATCCTTGATATTGACGAGGAGACCTGTGTGGCAAGCATTGAGCTTCCAAAACAGAATATGGCACCACAGATGGCACATTCTATGTACATTGTATGGAATCCGCAGAACAACGAAATGCGTTATTTCACAATTGAGCAGGGAATGCCGAACGAAGACAACGTACTTTGCAGTGTAGATGCTGCCGGAAAACGTGAGGAGCTTCAGACTGCTCCGCCAACCGGAAGTGAGATTTCTGCCGTGCTGGAACTGGTGCGTGAGGATCGCGAAGATGCACAGGCAGAATAGTATTCAAGAATGCTCCGGCATTCTTGTTGCGAGGTGCGCGTCATGCAATTGCATGACATACTTCAACTGCGCACCTCTGTAATCCTGCCGGAGGCTATATCAGAATAACGGTATTGATTATTTTGAAATAATTGCTATAATAAATAATTGTGTTTAGAAAACAGAATAGACAGTTCGTTTGTACCATCCTGTCGTAAAATAAAACCAGGGCTAGATCAGATAATCTGTGTTTATTCGAGCCGTGGTGAGAGAAAGCCACGGCTCTTTTTTGGTGATAGTACACTTCCAGGAAAAAAGAAGTTGCGCTGAATTTTGGGTGAAGAAAAATTGTGAAGCGTAAAAGTGAGCTCTGGAATAGAGAATAAAAGGTATGGAATCAGGTGAAAGGTGCAGACGGGAAAGGAACAGGGGATTTATGTATAAAATTCGAATAGAAGAAAGTTTTGATTCGGCACATTTTCTTGCCGGATACGAAGGAAAATGCAGCAATTTGCATGGACACCGCTGGCGGATCGTGATGGAAGCCAAAGCAGAAACGCTGCATGAAGACGGACAGTTACGTGGCATGGTTACGGATTTTGGAGACATCCGCAGAGATTTAAAAGAACTGGCAGATAGCTATGACCATGCATTCATTTATGAGAGTGGTACGTTAAAACCGTTGACCGTTCAGGCATTACAGGAAGAACACTTCCGTCTGATCGAAGTACCGTTTCGTCCGACGGCAGAGAATTTTTCCAAATTCTTTTATGAAAAGATGACAGAAAAAGGATATAACGTGCAGGAAATTGCGGTGTATGAGACACCGAACAACTGTGCGATCTATTCAGAAAATTAAGATGGAGAACAGAATTATATGGCAAATTATAAAGTGGTAGAAATATTCAACAGCATCAACGGAGAGGGCATCCGGGCAGGACAGCTTGCAGTGTTCATTCGTATGCAGGGGTGTAATCTGAATTGTGCCTATTGTGATACGAAATGGGCGAACGAGGCAGATGCGCGGTTTCGTTGGACATCCACAGAGGAAATTGTGGAACTGCTCCGCACGATGGAGATCAAAAATGTAACCATTACAGGCGGAGAGCCGCTGCTTCAGGAAAATGTTTTAGAACTGTTAGAGACACTGGCGCAGGAAAAAACATTGCGTGTGGAGATTGAGACAAACGGAAGCGTGGATCTGACACCGTTTACAGAAATTCCGAACGGACCGTCCTTTACTATGGACTATAAACTGCCGGGAAGCGGAATGGAAGCGCAGATGCGTACCGAAAATTTTGCCCTGCTTGGCGCGGATGATACGGTAAAATTTGTGGTGAAAGATTATACAGATCTGTGCCGGGCGCGGGATGTGATCCGGGAATATGATCTGACAGAAAAATGTCATGTATACTTAAGCCCGGTATATGGACAGATTGAATTGGAAGATATCGTAAACTTTATGAAAGATAACCGCATGAACGATGTTAACATGCAGCTTCAGATGCACAAGATCATCTGGGACAGCGAAATGCGTGGCGTGTAGGATATCAGGAATCGACGTGATGACAGAAAGGAGTCGTAAGTTATGGCAATAGATAAAGACGCAGTGCGTGAGCATGTCCGTGGACTGCTGATCGCTCTGGGAGATGATCCGGATCGTGAGGGACTCAAAGATACCCCGGATCGTGTGGCACGGATGTACGAAGAAGTGTTCGAGGGAATGAATTATACCAATCACGAAATTGCACAGATGTTTGACAAGACCTTTGAAGAAGATCTGACATTTTCGTCTGAAAACAGTGATTTTGTCATTGTAAAAGACATTGATATTTTCAGCTACTGTGAGCATCATATGGCATTAATGTATGATATGAAAGTGACTGTGGCATATGTGCCAAATGGAAAAGTCATCGGACTGAGCAAAATTGCCCGGATCGCAGATATGGTTTCCAAACGTCTGCAGCTCCAGGAGCGCATTGGAACGGATATTGCGGAGATCATGCAGGAAATTACCGGATCAGAAGATGTGGCAGTTCTGATTGAAGGTTGCCATAGCTGCATGACTGCCCGGGGAATCAAGAAAACCGATGCAAAGACCTATACGACTACTTTGCGTGGACGGTTCCAGACCGATATGCTGCTGCAGATGCGCCTGAACCGGTAAAATGTGTAAAATACGAACCATTGAAATACAAAATGTAGGATGAAGTGTAAACATAGAAAATAGATAGAGAATCTGGAGGAAAAAACATGAGTGAAAAAGCATTAGTATTATTCAGCGGCGGCGTGGATTCCACCACCTGTCTGGGACTTGCGATTGACCGTTATGGAAAAGAAAATGTCATTGCACTGTCTGTTTCATACGGACAGAAGCATGAAAAAGAGATTGAAGCATCCAGAAAAATTGCAGAATATTATGGTGTAGAGCATTTGTATTTGGATCTGGGCGAGATTTTTCAGTATAGTAACTGTTCTCTGCTCAGTCATTCTACTGATGAGATTCCGGAGGAGGCATATGCCGAGCAGCTCAGCAAGACAGATGGAAAACCGGTGTCTACTTATGTGCCGTTCCGAAACGGACTGTTTTTATCCTCTGCAGCAAGCATTGCCCTGTCCAAAGAGTGCAGCGTGATCTACTATGGCGCACACAGTGATGATGCAGCAGGCAGCGCCTATCCGGATTGCTCCGATGCTTTCAATAATGCTATGAAGGATGCTATTTATCTGGGAAGCGGAAAACAGGTGACTATTGAAGCACCGTTTGTCAACTGGACAAAGGCAGATGTTGTCAAAAAAGGGTTACAGTTGAAAGTGCCGTATGAACTGACCTGGAGCTGCTATGAAGGTGGCGAGAAGCCATGTGGAAAATGCGGTACCTGTATCGACCGTGCAGCAGCTTTTGAGAAAAATGGCGTGAAAGATCCGGCACTGGACTAAAGTGCTGGAATAAGAGAAATATGCTGTCTGAATTTCTGAAAAGAAGGCAGATTCAAGTCGAATTTGAAATGAGCAGATGTATGACAGTATGTAAACGTAGAATGCGAGAAATGAGGAAAAAATAAATGTCAGGAAGAAGTAAAGAAGAAACCGCAGGCGTATCCTTGCTTGGAAATCAGAATGTCCGTTATCCGGACAATTATGCGCCGGAAGTATTGGAAACTTTTGTGAATAAACATCCGGGAAATGATTATTTTGTAAAATTTAACTGTCCGGAATTTACCAGTCTGTGTCCGATCACAGGACAACCGGATTTTGCGACCATTACGATTTCCTATGTTCCGGGGGAACGGATGGTTGAGAGCAAATCCCTGAAGCTGTATCTGTTCAGCTTCCGCAATCATGGAGATTTCCATGAGGATTGCGTCAATGTCATTATGAAAGACCTTATCAAACTGATGGATCCGAAATACATTGAAGTGTGGGGAAAATTTACTCCGAGAGGCGGTATTTCCATTGATCCGTACTGTAATTATGGTAAACCGGGTACAAAGTGGGAAGACGTTGCATGGAACCGGATGGCAAATCATGACTTATATCCGGAGAAAGTAGATAATCGTTAATAGAACGTAGAAGTGTGAAAATGACCTGTAGGATGTAGGGATGTGCGGAAGAATAGATCATGTGTTGTGTGATGCACATTTCACAGTAAGAATGTGGATGACATTCCTGGATGGGAGGAAGAAAAACATGGACGAAATGAAACGAATTGACCGTGTGCTGAAATATAAAGGTGCCATTGTGGACGTGTATGATGATGTTATGCAGTCCCCAAGCGGAAATATTGCACACTGGGATTATGTTGCGCACCGGAAAGGCGCAGCAGCAGTGCTTCCGGTAACGGAAGACGGCAAAATCCTGATGGTGCGCCAGTATCGCAATGCACTGGATCGTGAGACGCTGGAAATTCCAGCCGGCTCCAGAGACAGTGTGGAGGAGCCGACTTCTGTTTGTGCTGCCAGAGAACTGGAGGAAGAGACCGGTTATAAAGCGGCTCATTTGGAACTTTTGATCACGGTTTCCACCACCGTGGCATTTTGCAATGAAACCATTGACGTGTATCTGGCGACAGATCTGACGAAAACACAGCAGCATCTGGATGAGGACGAATTTGTGGAAGTGGAGAGTTATACCATTGAGGAATTGAAAGATATGGTTCTGACACAGAAAATTCAGGATTCCAAGACTGTTGCTGCAATTATGGCATATTACGGTAAATACTGCATATAGATGAAAAAAAGGATTAGCAGGGGTACCGAAATAGATGATCACAGGAACTTTACGACAACCGGGAAAAGTAACAATGCTGCAAAAATGCATGCTGCTTTTTCTTGGTTGTTTCTTTTTGGGTGTATTTCTGGCAAATTTTTCACTTCATGATGAAGCATTGTGGATCGGATTTCTGCATGAAAATCAGGTGCGGCAGTTTGCGGGTGCAGAGGATGTGGAACATGCAGAAGCATTATTAAAAACCATTCTTTTGCAGCGTGGACTTCCATGGATGATATTATTGATTGCATTGTGCTTTCGTTTTGGATGCGCCGTTTGTGCTATCTGGTTTGGATGGCTTGGACTTTCCGGTGGTTTTGTGTTTGCGGCGCTGCTTGGGCGGTATGGATTTTCCGGAATCGGGCAGATGGGAATCCTTGGATTTCCACAAGTCGCTGCTTATGCGGCAGCATACATTTTTTTATTAGTTCTGATGGAAGCTGGAAAACGTGTCAGACAGGAGCGAAGGAATGCACACCTGTTGCAAAATAAACCAGATCTAAAAGCACAGGCATTATTGATCGTACTATTTTTATTGGATACGGGAATTTATGGAGCCGGAATCTGGTTGGAGTATTGGGTAAATCCGTGGATTTTATTACATACAGCTGTCGTTGGATGACAGAAAAGTAGGAACGATTCCTGATTTTTTGTTGAGATATGTTGTGTGATAGAATTGTATCTTGTGATAGAAGTGTAGCTGATGAAAAGGAAAGATTAGTACTTTGGCTATAAGCCCCAAAATGATCAAATACGATAGGATGCTTGAACAAAAAAAGATACCCTGATCTTAAAAATAAGAAAAGGATATCTTTTTTATTTTGATGTTTATTATTTTTGATTTTTCTATTACTGATTTAATGATACAGGTAAAACTATTTTACAGAATCAGCAATAGCATAAAGTAACTGTTCGGATTCTTCCCATCCAAGACACGGATCGGTAATGGATTTTCCGTAAATATGTTCACCGATCTTCTGGTTACCCGGGCAGATATAACTTTCGATCATAACACCTTTTACCAGTTTGTGGATGATGTCAGATTCTTTGCGGTTGTGCATTACTTCTTTGACGATACGAACCTGCTCTGCATATTTTTTGTTTGAGTTAGAATGGTTGGCATCTACGATACAAGCCGGATTGACCAGATCCATTTTTTCGTACATCTCATTCAGACGGATCAGATCTTCGTAATGATAATTCGGGATGGCAACGCCGCGTTTGTTTACTGCACCACGCAAAATAACGTGGGAGAGTGGGTTGCCGGTCGTGTCAACTTCCCATCCGCGATGTACAAAATGATGCGGATGCTGTGCAGCATATACAGAATTCAGCATAACAGAGAAGTCACCACTGGTCGGATTCTTCATACCGCTGGCTACATCAAAACCACTGACGGTCAGACGATGCTGCTGATCTTCAACAGAACGGGCGCCGATGGCTACATAGGAGAGTAAATCATTGATGTAATCCCAGTTTTCCGGGTAAAGCATCTCATCTGCTGCAGACAGACCAGTTTCTTCGATGGCGCGCAGATGCAGTTTACGAACAGCGATCAGTCCTGCAACCATATCCGGTTTTGCTTCCGGGTCCGGCTGTGTGGCAATTCCTTTGTATCCTTCGCCGGTAGTACGCGGTTTGTTTGTGTAGATACGCGGAATGATGATCAGTTTGTCTTTGGTCTGCTCATTGACTTTTGCAAGTCTGTGAATATAATCCATGACAGGTTCTTCCTTGTCGGCAGAACACGGTCCGATGATCACAAGGAATTTATCGGATTCTCCGCGCAGAACACGGGCAATCTCTGCATCACGTTTCTGTTTGATCTTCTGGCAGGCTTCGCTTAACGGGTAAGTCTGTTTGATTTCTTCCGGTGTCGGTAATTGTTTTAAATATGAAAAACTCATTGTGTTACTCCATTCTGTCCCGATATTGCTTTTGGATTCTTACATTAATAAATATTAGAGCGGGACATTTTGTATTTTAAGTATTTTGTTCAGATGTGTAGCGTGCAGTGGTACTTATGGCTGAAAATATTTCTGCCGAACAACTTCAATCGGCATTTTTTCGCCTGTCCAGCATTCGAAAGAAGCAGCGCCCTGGAAGAGCAGCATGTACATTCCGTTAAATACGTGACAACCGGCAGCTTCTGCCATCTGATATAATTTTGTCTTACGCGGGTTGTAGATGATGTCACATACGATCAGTCCCGGGAACAGCATAGATGCATCCGGGATCGGGCATCCGTCTTCGTGAGATGCCATGCCGACGTTGGTTGCGTTTGTCAGGATTGCGCTCTCAGAGATACTTTTTCTCATCTGATCGGTGTCTGCAAAATCATAGACATTGATATTGCAGGAAGTATGCTCGCGGACACGGTCTGCAAATGCCAGTGCACGTTCATATTCTTCCGTAAATTCTTTTAGCTGGAACATATCGATGTCGGAGACACCGTCTAAAGCTGCCTGTGTGCAGATCGCAGTGGCAGCGCCGCCAGCGCCAAGGACGGTCATTTTCTTTCCGATAATATTGTGTCCAGCATCTGCAACAGATTCCATAAAGCCGATACCGTCGGTTGTGTGACCGATCAGTTTGCCATCTTTTGCAATAACAGTATTACATGCCTGTGCGATGGTGGCAGCCGGAGTCAGCTCATCCATGTATTCAAGAATCTGTACTTTGTACGGCATGGTTACATTAAAACCTTTTGCACCGATTGCCTGAAGTCCGTGTACGGCAGTACCAAGATCTGTGTTCGCCAGATCAAAAGCCAGATATACATAGTCAAGGTTTAACTGGCGAAATGCTTCATTATGCATTTGAGGAGATACGCTATGCGCAACAGGAGTGCCAATGAGTCCTGTTAATTTGGTTTTTCCAGTGATTTCCATTCTTCTTCCCTACCTTATTAATAATCAGATTTTTGTGTTCTGCCCCATGTGAATGCCATGTGGAAATACAAAATAGTTCGTCTGCAAATATATATGGTACTATGATAGGTGTTTTTTCAAAAAAAGTCAATGTCTGTCGGCTTTTAAGGTTCCTCAATCTGCAAAAATATGGTACAATAAAAACCGTTAAGCGCATTGCGGAATGGAGGTAAGTATGCAGAACGCATTTGAAATAAAAGGAATCCGAATCGGAGATGGCAAGCCGGTGATCTGTGTGCCGGTAGTTGCACCGGAAAGAGAAACAATTATTGAAACGATCAAATCACTGACAGAACAAAAAGTACAGATGATCGAATGGAGAGTGGACTGTTTTCGTGAGGCAGATGATGTGGCGGCAGTCAGAGCAGTACTGGACACTGTAAAACCGTTCCTCACAGAGACGATTTTCCTGTTTACGTTCCGGACAAAGCAGCAGGGTGGAAGCCGGAGAATGGAAGAATGGAAGATCCTGAAACTGAATGAGACAGCTGCAAAAAGCGGTTGTGCGGATATGATTGATCTGGAATTTTTTGAAGCAACAAAACCGGAAAAAGAGATCCGTCGGTTTCAGCGGATGGGCGTTCGGGTGATTGCTTCCCACCATGATTTTGATGCAACACCGGATGATCGTATTTTGCGAATGCTGATGGAGCAGATGCAGCAGGGCGGCGCAGACGTGGCAAAACTGGCAGTGATGCCGCAGAGTGCGGATGATGTGGTTCGTCTGTTAAAACTGACAAACGATATGAAGCAGAAATATCCGACTTTGCCGGTAGTAACCATGTCCATGGGTGCACTTGGTGTTGTCAGCCGTATGGCAGGAGAAATTTTTGGTTCCTGTATTACGTTCGGTGCCGTGGGAGAGACTTCCGCACCGGGACAGATCGCAGCTGACAAATTAGAGGATATTCTGAGCGTGATCCATCAGGGATTATGTTAAATAGTAAAAGGAGAAGTAAAAAAGTATGACACAGCACATTTATCTGATCGGTTTTATGGGAACCGGAAAAACAACGATATCACATAAATTACAGGAGCTGACCGGCGCCAACGAAGTAGATATGGATGCATGGATCGTAGAGAAAAATGAGATGTCCATCAACGATATGTTTGAAAAATATGGTGAGACCTATTTTCGTGACCGGGAGACCGATGCAGTTCGGGAGATTTCACAGACGGAACCGGCAATCGTGTCCTGTGGCGGAGGCGCAGTACTCCGTGACCAGAATACACAGATGATGAAGGAGACCGGAAAGATCGTGCTTTTGACAGCGACACCGGAGACGGTATATGAGCGTGTCAAAGACAGTACAGACCGTCCTTTGTTAAATGGAAATATGAATGTGGAACATATTGCGAAGCTGATGGAAAAACGCCGGGAACTGTATGTGAATGCATGTGATATTAAAGTGGCAACAGACAGAAAGACACCGCAGGAAATCGCGGAAGAAATTTTGAAAATTAGTCAAAGCTAATCAGCTTTGAGATGCGGATTTTAAAGATTTAACCGTATTGAATTTATGGAAAAGATACTTGATTAAATGAAGAGTGTGAAAAATCAACGTATATTTTATCAATGAACAGAAAAATAGGAGAATTTTTTCTCGAGGAGCGATTGTTAGCGACGGAGACAAAATTCTCCTATTTTTCGTCCGTTATAATTATTATGCTTTTTAACTTTCACGAAAAAGGCTTTGCTTTTTTTACAATCCTGTGGTATTATAATCTTTGTTGATTTAACAATATATTTTTATGCAGCCGTAGTCTAACGGATAGAACACAGGACTCCGACTCCTGCAATGTGGGTTCGATTCCCGCCGGCTGCACTCTGATTCCCGGTTTGAGACCGGGATTTTTTTTCGGATAGTACGATAAAAGTGCTGTCGGCATGGAATATAAAATGATGTGCAGCAATAAAAAGCAGGTATAGAAAAAGTTGAATATGATATTCATAGAGAACTGGCATATGATAAAAAACTTGAAAATTTGCCAAAATATGCTATGCTAATTCTGAGTATGAAAAATTAACAAATATATTAATTACGATAGATAAATTAGGTGAGAATTGAATGAGGAAGACAGGCAAAAAAGGATTTACGCTGACGGAATTAATTGTTGTACTTGTAATTATGGGCATTATTGCCGCGATCGCAGTTCCGTTGTTTACGAATTACTGGAGAAATGCAGAGTTTCGAAAGAATGAGGAAAATGCCAGGACGGTGTATCTGGCAGCTGAATCGAAACTCACATATTACCGTTCTTCCGGTCAATGGGACAGCTTTCAAAAACAGATCAAAAAACAGGCAGAAAAGGATCAGGAGAAAAGTGATGAAAACAGAACCGTAGAAGAAGCGGTATTTCCTCCTGATCAGGAAAATGCCGTACAGTTAAATGGACGTATTTATACATTACGACTGGATAAAAATGCATCAGATGCGGATCAGAAAAATAATCTGCTTTTGCAGTTGATTGATGACTATATTTACGACAAAGATATGCTGAATGCATCGATAGCGGTGGAGATCGATATTGAATCCGGCGAAGTGTATTCTGCATTTTATGGTTCCAGATGCAAAGGACTGACGTATGAATCTGAGGATAAAGATGATTATCTGACCATGCAGAAGCGTGATTATGACAGCAGAAAGAAACGCTTGCTTGGTTATTATTCTACGGAAGATACGGTAAATGTGGTATCCTTGAAGCCAACGAAGCTTCGTATCACAACTATCAGTCTGCAGAACAGTGAGAAATTGACACTGAACTGGTCTTCGAATGCAGGAGAAAGTCTGGATGTCAGCTATAAGATCGCAATGTACAAAAAAGACGGCACACCGTTATTTTCCATGGTGCTGTCTCCTTTTGATGTCCGTACGGAAGGATGGTCTGGCAAGGATGAGAGCAGTACCTATGCATTTGCCAGTGTAACACTTCTGGATGGATCAGGTAAAGATCAGGGAAAATGGAGTTTTCCACTGACTTATAGTGATAATAAATATTCTCTGGTGCTGGATGCGATGATGTCTGCCAAAACACAGGCATTGCTGACTTCCCGTACCGGAACAGACAGTGAAAATGCGTTATTAAGAACGTTAAGCACAAGCATCTGCCGTCTGGCAGGAATGACGGAGGATCAGGCGCTTGCTACACCGCAGGATATCTATGCGACAGTAGAGGCAATGTCCTATGCCGGAACGGACAGTCATGTGGTCGTTTCAAAAGAATACAGTGCCAGTGATGCGGCAACTTCTAATACGGCAAACAGTATGTATGCGGATAAAACGGATGGAAATGATGTTCGGATCGCAGTATTCCGCCACCTGTCGAATATGAGATATTATGACGATACGAAGGAAGCTGCTTTTACGCTGACGGACAAAAATATGGACTGGGCATCAGTAGGAACCGGTGTGTATGATCTGACCGAAGAACAGAGTGGATCGAATACATTGCAGAAGCTTGCATGGAAAGAAAACAGCACCAGCAAGACGGTCGATTTTCCAACCATTGCAAATCTGCCGAAAAAGCAGACATTGACAGGGAAAGGAAAACGTACGCTGGTGTCTCATTTGAAATTAGGAGAAGCTTCCATTGTTGATGATGAGACAATTAACAATCTGACACAGGCAGCGTCAGAATCCAGAACAAGAGCGAGTGTACAATTAAATCCAACGGAATATCTGGGCTTGTTTGGCGAAATAGAGGGAACCATTGATAATGTGACACTTCAGGATGCACATTTGTCCTTTGCTGTTTCTTCCAAGGATGGAGATTCCAACACAGCAGACAGCAGGGGCACGTATGCTTCCCTGAAAGGAATCGGTATTTTAGCAGGCCGCAATGCGGGAAGCATTAAGGATACATCTCTTACTTCGACAGAAGATTCATCTTCTGATCAGGCAGAAAAAAATGTAGAGGTTTCACTGTCTTCTACAGCAGTTTCTGCCAACAGAACGCAACAGGCAGCAGCAGTAGGCGGTGTTGTTGGTATTTTGGCAGATACGGATGAATCCGGCAATCTGACCACACTGACTTCTGGGAAACTGGAGAACGTTACCATGGAAGGCGCTGTAAAAGTGCAGCTTCCGAATGTATCTGTGACAGCAGATATTTCTTCTGAAAATGATACATTGAAAAATTATGCGCTTGGAATCGGCGGAATCGTAGGATATGCGAACATTGAGAGCGCAGGCGGAGAAAAGAGCGTTATTATTTCCTGTGAAAACCATGCGGGTGTGTCTGGCAATTATATGACAGGTGGAATCGCCGGTAAGATTGATGGCACGGCAACGAAGTTTGACCAGACAACCTGGAAAAATGACGCTGCGATCAAAGACAGCTCCAATACCGGACTGATCCTCTGTACGGAAGATACGCCAGCGACTGTCGTTGGAAATTATTTTGGAGGAATTGCCGGTTATGCTTATCAGACATTGATCTACAACTCTACCAGTGCGTCCGGTCGAACTTCCGGGTTTACATATAATAAGGATAAGAAGGACTTACTGAAAGGACAGTACGTTGGTGGAATTGTCGGATATGGCAATCACAGCCTGATGGCAAACTGTGGAACCGAAAGCAACGGTTATATCCTTGGCTCCAAATACGTCGGAGGAATTGCCGGTGGACTGGGCGGAAATATAAATGATGCAATTCAGGCACACCAGCAGGAGAGTGTATCGGTTACGACGAACCGAAGCTATGTCGTTGGAAACGAATGTGTCGGCGGAATTGTCGGACATAATACAGCTGGTGTTATGTTATCTAACTGTATCAATAACGGTGTGGTAGCAGGAACCCAAAAAGATAACGGAAATGGCGGTCGTTATGTCGGAGGTATCGTGGGATACAATGCAAATGGTGCGACCATCCATAACTGTGCAAGTTATCTGTCCGATTATGGCAGCTCTATTTTCAATATGATCGTCAATGACTGGGATGCCAAAAGTGATTATGTCGGAGGAATTGCCGGATATAATAATGGATTTATTGAATTTACAAAAGACAGTGAGGCAATCACGGTCAAATCTGTATCCAGTATTGTAGTCGGAAATAATTATGTCGGAGGAATTGCCGGATTCAATGATGTACAGGCAACATTGGATGTAAATTATACCCTGATCGGTGGACAGATTTATGCTTATGAGACCTGTGCCGGTGGCGCATTTGGATTTAACGCATCGGAAAATGCAGCAAGGCAGTCTCTGACTGTAAAACCACGAAGTGTACAGGGAAAATATTTTGTCGGCGGTGTCATGGGTGCAAATGTCCTGGCTATTGACAAAAATACAACAATTTCCGGTTTGCGTGCAGAAAATACTTTGGGAACCATTACCGGAGAAGCATTCACTGGCGGCGGGATCGGCTATCAGAGAACCTATGATGCTGATCAGTTAAACTATAAATTAGATACAAATGAAGATGGAATCCGTGCGGCAGTAGAGGCAGCGCAGAATAGTATCAGCAGTTCTGACAGACTGTTGCCGGGAATGAACGAAAATAATATACCAACAGCTGTTATGGCATCCAAGAATTCCTATACACTGACGATCAGTACAGAAGGCAATACGGATGATTCCCTGACGGTCAATACAAACAATATTCCAATCCAGACGGTAATGTATTCCGGTGGCGTACTTGGCTATTGTGACAAAGGCTCAAAGATTGAGATTAAGAACTGTAAAAATACCGGAAGCATTACATTTGCTTCTGATTTGCTGGAAAAAGATAGTACTGGAGGAATTAAACTGGGCAAGTATGCTGCCAGTGGAGAAATTCCGGAACTTCTTACCAAGGATGCTTCCGAACTGGAAATGCATTTTATTGGTGGAATCACCGGTGTGAATTTACAGAATGAGACCATTACGCATTGTGCCAATACCGGATCTCTGTCCGGATTTACCGGAATTGGTGGTGTGGTTGGCTTGAATGCAGGAACCGTCAAAAACTGTGAGCTCAGTGAACATTTTGGAAATGTGGCATTGGAATATGTCGGTGGAATTGTCGGCATCAACAGCAATGGTGGAACGATTTCCAAGTGTACTACGGATGCGGGCAAGACCATTTCCGGAAATAATCATCTGGGTGGCATCACAGGATGGAATCTGAAAGGCGGTACTTTGACTGGAAATGAGAATTATGCAACTGTCAATGCATCCGGAAAAGATAACTCCGATTATGCAGCCGTTGGTGGAATTGCCGGTCAGAACAGTGGCACGATTGTTTTGCAGAAGGACAGCTCTACAAAAAGCCGTTCGGTATCAGGCGCGAAAGGTGCCGGCGTTGGTGGACTGGTTGGTATCAATGAATCTGACGGTCAGATTCAGGTAACCGGAACAGGTGGCACCAGTGGAGAAATTATTGTTGTTTCTAATAAAGTAACGGTACAGGGATATGAGCAGGTCGGCGGAATCGTCGGCATCAATCATGGCAAATTTAGTCATTCCGGAAGTCCAGCCTATATTACAGCACAGGCAAAGAAAGTGCAGGCGTCCCACGGAACCGCTGGTGGAGTGGTCGGTGTGACAGATGGTGATATTCATTATGCCGTGAACCGATGCGAGAGTGTCAGTGCCGATGCAGGCAATGCAGGCGGTATCGTGGCGGAAAATACAAATAAAACTGCAATCATCAAAAACTGCAATAACTATGGAAATGTCAGAAGCAGTGACGGGTATGCCGGTGGTATCGTGGCAACAAATGCCGGTATGATCCAGTATTGTCGTGTACAGAGTCCTGGTTCTTCAAACAGTGTAGAAATCTATAGCCTTGGTGTGAATGCCAGTGGTGCGATTGCTGCAACAAACAGTGGTACGATCACAGATTGTCTTCCGGGAGCAACGGTAATATTGCGCGGTAATGCAACTGTTTATGGAGGAATTGTCGGGGAAAATACCGGTAAAGTAACATCTGCAGCTTTAAATGCAGCAGGAACCAGTGCTTATAATCTGAGTTATATGCCACAGATCAAATCAGATAAGAACGGTCTGACCGTTGGTGGTGCAGTTGGCTCCAATACAGGTGTCGTATCCGGCATTGTGGCAAGCAATCTGTGCTTTGAAAATTTCAGTGGTTACAAGTATCTGGGAGGAATTGTTGGTACGAATGGTGTGACAGTAAACCAGAATCCGCAAAATGCCGGTGCACAGATCAGTGTAACAAACTGTAAATTTACCGGAATCATGACAGAAAAGGTAAATGCCGGTGCAGCCGGAAACTGCTACGGTGGTATTGCAGGTATTAACTATGATGAGTTGAAGAACAATACCGTTGATCAGATTACGATGAATATTCAGGGTGTATACACGGCAACCAGTACAAGTACCACAGCGCAGAAAGAGGCAATGGCAAGTCATGCCGGAGGAATCGTTGGAAAAAATGAAATCAATGCACTGATTGATGGTTGTACGTTAACCGATAACAGTCGAAGTGTTCTTCAGGCAAAATTTGGCATGTTAGGTGGAGTAACCGGATTTAATAAAGGTACGATCCAGATGTCCGGAAGTAGTATTACTGCAAGCATTATGACAACGGATAGTATAAAAGATTCCGTTACACTAACGGACGCAGCAGTGGATAAAAACAAGGGCAATCTGTCGGCAGACAGTAATCCGGTCAACTGGTCATATAACAATGGATTTTTGCTGGAAAATGCAACTTATCAAAATACAAATACAAAGATTTCTGCCAACCGTCTGAATCTGAAAATGACAGACAACGGTAATGTGGGAGGCATTACTGCATTTAACAGCACCGAAGGTTTGGTAAATCGCTGTGTATCAGGAAACTGGTTCCTGCTGAACCGATCCGAGGCAATTGGTGTTGGTACCGGTGGAATCATTGGCATGAATGAATCAGAAAATGATCTGACCTGTCTGGTCAATGGAGCTTTTGTGGGACGTCAGGTATCTGCAAAAAACATTAATGGTAAAGATTATGAACAGGGACAGACAGACCGTTTTGCGGGTGGTATCATCGGTAATCAGAATACTTCTACCGGAAATGAGTGGACAATCGAAAACTGTATCAATTTCGGTACGGTATATTGCTATCGTACTCACTATTCCGGAGGAATTATTGGTCAGTGGACAGCATCTGGCGGTACGATCAAAGATTGCCGGAACTTTGGAAGTCTTCAGACGACCTATCAGTGTGACTGGAAAGGTGCCTCCGGCGGTATTGTAGCACAGTTGTATCATGCTTATGAGGACAATGAATACAATATCATCAGTTGTGAAAACCATGGAAATATTTACATGCGTGATGGCGCAAGTCTGTCTGGTGATTCGCATGGCGCGAACGATAGTGCGGGAATTCTTGGTAATGTGACTACTTATAAGGTTGATAATGCTGAACGGGCACAGAACTTCACCATTCGAATTCTGGATTGTGTCAACGGACCGGGTGTGAAACTGTATTCAGCTTCTATGGGAGCCGGTATTTTCGGTTACCTGTCCTGCGATAATGCAAGTGTAGATGCAATACAAAAATCTACCTGCAAGGTAAAAATTGATGTTGAACGGTGTCGAAATTTTGCAAACGTACTGCGCGGCAGATCTTTCTGCGGTGGTATCTTTGGTGCCCGGTATTCTGTAACCGGTTGGAGTAATACGATTGTAAAAGATTGCTATTCTGCGGATCTGGCGATAGGTAGTGCTGAAAAAGACAAGCATTATACTCCGGAGGGGAGTCCGATTTATTCCACCGGAAATAACCATGAAGGCAGCGTAGCGAATATTGCGAATGCGGAGGATCGAAAAAATAATTTCTTTATCAATGGTAGAGAGGCTAGAAAGTATGGTTCAGACTATGGCTATTACTTTAATAAATTTGTTCTTGGAAGACTGAATGCTGATGGAAGTGTACAATCGTACGGAACTGGAGAAACAAATGTAGGGGTTACCAGAAGAACAAATGCGACATGGAATAACTATATCAGTAATATTCATGCGGTTGCAGTAGAAAAGACTGCCAGTGGATATCGGTATGCCTATGCAGAAATTTACAGCGGATGTAATACGATCGGGAGCGATTGCTTTGTAGACGCAAATGGCTATATTGTAAAAGCGGATAAAACAACAAGAATCGGTCAGATTCTGTTCTATACATGGGACGAGGATCACAAAGATCATGATAATTTGTATTATAAATGTACAGAAAAAGGACTGTTGGATCCTGATGGAAAAAATGATGCTATTTATTACAATTCCCGTGAGAGCTATCGACGTCTGGAAGGAATTATAACAGTAAACGATAAAAACCAGCTTCAGGCGCCAGTATATGCAAAAGCCAAAGTGGCAGATGGAATGATTGACATTGCTGTTACGCCCGGAACACTGCCAACGGATAATTCTCAGTTATGTGATCCGTTTGCCTATGTGGTAAAAATTGTTGGAAGTGACGGAACCACAGTAGAAAAAACAATCTATTCTGAAACCGGAAGCTTTGAAATCCCGGAAGGTATATCTGGAAACATAAAAGTTTCGGTTCGTGCAAAGAGTATGTTCTCAGATGTATTAGATTCTACGGAATATAATGCAGATGTCGTACAGAGTGGTGCTGTTCTTCCAAGTCCGGATGTCCGTGCAGAGTTAACCGTACAGAACAAGATCAGCGGATGGAGAACAGATTATCGCTATTCCTTTAGCCTGAATAATCTGGAGGCTTACAGAGAATACGATGACTGGAAAGTGACAATCTATATCAATGCATATGGCAAAGATATAAATGTGGTTCTGGATGCCGATCATCCGACAGCAGTGATGACAGATCTGGATCTTGGTGATCAGGGTCAACAGAAACGGAATGACAGGAATAATACCTATCAGATCATTTCACAGGCGACTGCAACGACAGGTAAATATGAGAGTTCGCCGGTGATTTCTACGGCGGCATATATGCCATATTATCAGGCATTTATCAGTTTGAATCCGGCAAATTCCCCTGGAACAGATACTGTGACAAACCGTGCAACTACAAGCTATACCATTTCCGGTGACACGCTGGATACCTTAAATGTAAATGTGTCGATTGATAACAGCAATTCCAGTGAAATCCTGGAAGTTGCACCGATTTATCGGGCAGAATTAATTGGTAACTGGGGAGATAAAAAGGATGTTGTATTTGCCAAAACAGATATTATGACCGTATCCAAGGGTGTTGCAACGGCGCAGTTTAGCAATTTACCGGAATATCTGAAAGATGCGACAAATCTTCATGTCAGATTGTGGTATGCACAGACAGGTCTGGGACCGGTATATCTGTATCATGAGGCAGATAATGCTTCGGATGCGAACGTCAGCGAACTTTTGAATGTGGACGAAAACGGAAATGAGACATGGGGATATTGTTACAGCTGGCCGATTCGAAATGAGTGGAAAGATTTTAATGCATACAGGGATGAATCCAGTCAGTTATTTACCTGGCTTGCTGCTCCAAAAATGGATCAGACAGACGGAAGAACATTAACGCCGACTTACGACAGCGACAACCGGATGCAGTATACGTTCTCCTGGGACAAGAATGTTTCTACTACGGATGATCCAAAATATGAAGTTTCCATGACCGGTATTGATGCAAATGGCAGAGAAGTCACCATTGATACCAGCAGCAGTTATACGGGTGGTCGAAGCATGACCATCGATGGAGAAGACTGGAACTATACCCAGGTACGCCTGAAAGTAACACGTATTGGCGACGCTTCCCAGAAGAAGATCGGTCTTTCCACGACCGCAACCTATTATGTTGCACAGAGACTGGAAAAACCGGGACAGCCTTCCGTGACAAATATCGACGACAATGAATTGAATTACAATGTTGTCTGGCCCGGTATTTCTGATGAAAGCTATTGCCAGGGCTATCAGATCTATGTTCGGGAGTACAGTGCAACAGGTAGTCTTGGAACAGCAGAAAAAGCAGGGACTTTAGAAAAAGCAACCGGCGCGGCAACTTATTCACAGATTGTAAATCTGGAAAAATATGCCGGAAAGCGAATTGTTGTTTATCTGGTGGCAGAATCCAGCAACAGTGCGGTATTTATAGACAGTGCTGTCGGAGTAACCAGCGAGATTCAGGTTCCGGCGCGTATCGCGTCACCGAAGGTAACATGGAATGTGAACTGGACGTATGATACAAATCAGCCGATGGAAAGTGCAGACTTCCTGTCAGGAGGACTTCGTGTCGGACTTAGAGCAGATAGTTCAAGTATTCCACCTGGAGGCAGTGCATACTTACTACGTGCTTATGTATATAACAGTCTGAGTGATGCAAATCAGGCAACAGCATCCGATCCGGGTAATTATACGACGGTATATCCGACCGGAAATGTACCGGTACAGATGGATGTGTCAAATGCACAGAATTATTATCATTTATTTGACAATCTGTCCATTAAATATGCCGGAAAATGGGTGGTATTTTATGCGCGTATTTCTTCCGGTGCCGGAAGCGTAAGTTCGCTTTGGACGAGATCAACGGTGGCATATCAGCTCCCATATGTAAAACTGGCACAGCCTGGTGTGACATCCGATACAAAATCTTACAGTCTGGAAGCGACGGTACAGACGACACCGAACGTACCGGGAAGTGTACAGATCTGGAATGCAAGACACACTGTTCTGGAATGGAACAGCGTGGACTGTGCAGATATGTACAGCATTAATCTGACCGGTCAGGTGACAGATCTGACAGCGGCAAATGGAATGAAAGCGTTACAGCCACAGATTCGTGTGCTGGAGACAACGGATGCTTCCGGAACAAAAAAGGCAAGCGTACAGCAATATGTATGGAAAATTATAAAAGAGGCAACTGGAACACAGCCGGCACAATGGGGATATGCATGGGAGTCCATTGCAGAAAACCCGACAAGCTATCCGGCAAACACACCGGAGACCGATAAAGTACATACCTGGGACATCAGTACTTACAGTGTGCCGATTTCATCCAGCTACACAGCGGAAAGTGGTAATCCAAATTACTACACCTTGACGCTGACGGCACAGGTGGAAGCACAGCTTCAGGCAGATGGCAGCATGCATTACACGTTGAAACTGCCGGATGTGGAACAGATGACAGCGGCAGATGGCAGCACAGTAACACATACCGATTTCACAATTACAAATATGGCAGTGTTTATTGCAAATGTTCAGAAAAACCTGGAGGCTACACCAAGCAGTGCTTATGCGGCATCTGATCCTTGCGAGATCAAATGGAATAACTAATGATGTAAAAGTTACAATGGAGGAAGTTTTATGATAAAGAAAGGTTGGCAGCAGTTGCGGCAGCAGAAGAAAAATGGAATATCAATGGCTGTGGTACTCTGTGTGTCAGCTTTCTTTGTCGCTTTCGCGGCGGCAATCCTCTATACCGCGGGAATGTTGACGGCGCAGTCTAATCTGCGTCTGAAACAGGAGCGGTGCAGTCAGCTTGCCAAATCGGCGGCAGATGTATTGGATCAGGAACTTCAAAAATATACCAATAAGGATACGACAGAGGCAGGAAGCGACAGTTTTTATACCTTTGTCAACAAATTTTTGGATGATTCTCAGTATCTGGATTACAGTGAAGATTATCCGGATGCAACAAAATACAATTTTCTGGTTTCAGACACGGATCTGTCGGATCTGTCAAAGGCGGATTCCCTTCCGGAAGGATATGGAAATATCAGAATTGCATTGACAAAAGAAAAAAATGCATCAGAGGATTCGGACAGTCTGAAAACCGGAGAGATCCATACAGCTGCAAACAATGCTGCCAATTATAAAACGGAAATTGACCGTATACGAAATATTACCGTTCGTGACTACAATTTTTCTGTGGCAGTAACTGCTTCCTATGAAGATGCAACGTATACCTATACAACTGAATACAGCCGTGAGGAAAAATATGACGTTAAGTTTACGCATAATGGAAAAGTAATCGTGTGGGATGATACAAATTCCTGCTGGAGAGTAGGTAATACCAGCGGTGAGGTTTATACACCGGATACATCACAGAACATCCAGTATGAATTTTTAAATACAACTACATCCTGTGTGTTCAAGGAAAATGTGTATACTGAGACAGCGGGAGGAGGAACAGCAGGTGATGATTAAAAAACTGAGAGAAAAATCAGGCGAGACACTGGTGGAAGTGTTAGCAAGCATGTTCATTTTCCTGATTCTGTTTGGAATTCTTCAGGGAGCTGTTTCTTACAGTCATGCATCTATGCAGAAGAATAAACAGATCCGAGAGGAAAATACACAGATCATTCAGGGGCTTGCTTCTGCACAGAAAGTAGATGGAGAAAGTAAAACGTTATCCTTTATTGCAACAACCTCAGAGATGGATAAGAAAGGTTCCGTTGTATTTCGAGTGCCGTTCACTCTGGCCACCAAAACGGTAACGTATCAGGATACAAATGGGCAAAGCAAAAATATTGTGTTTTCCCTGTATGATGTTTCTGCGGATGCGTCAGTGACACCGTCTGAAGGAGGGGATACTCCATGAAAAAAGTAAGGCGGTTGTTAAAAAAACGGGATGGCACGACACTGGTGGAAACCATTGTGACCATGCTACTGATCAGCATTATGTTTGCCATGGCAGCTACGGCATTAAGTTCCGCTGCAAAAGTGTTTGTCCGGGAACAGAGATTACAGTACGCACAGTCGATTTTGGATACAACTATGACAGAATTGCGCGGAATTGTCGAAAATGCAGACGGATACATTAAAATTTATGACGTTGAACGCAAAAAAAATCAAAAAATTACAGATAAGACTGGAAATAATTCGGGAAATATATTAGAATTTATTAATGGAGACGGTTATGCTGTACTGATTTCCGCGGATGGTTGCGAAAAAACGCAGCTTTTTATCGGTCGACAGGAGTCCGGTGAAGCAGATGCGGTGGACGAAGGACAGCTATTGACCAGATACTATTTTTACAATAATGGAACGTATCAATATATCTGGAACGATGAACTGGCGGCCAGAGCCGTAGCAACGGTGTTTGGCAAAGGTTTTTACATGGGCAATTATCTGGAAGTACAGTGGGCATTTCCGGATAGTGTAAATGCAGGTGATATGACAGATCAGCTTACAGTTACGGCATCATTATACCGTGACAGAGACCGCACAGATCTGATTGTAACAGATTCTGAGGTAATCCAGCTTCGGCATAGTCTGATGCGAAAGGATACGGTGACAGCTACAGTTGGGACAGATGCAGGAGAGTAGCTCCTGCAGAAAAGTCAAGAATGCTATTGGCATTCTTGCTGTGAGATGCACGTCATACAGTGTATGATATTATTATTCTGTGTATCTCCGCAATCTATTATTTCAGGTATGAACGCTGCACCGAAGCGTTGATATAATACAAACCAATAACAAATATTTTTACTAAGGAGAGTATGAGAAATGTTCGCAAAATTATTCGAATTAAGAAACAAAAAACTCAAAGACAACAAGAAGAAAGGATTTACTCTGGTAGAGCTGATCGTAGTTCTGGTAATCCTTGCTATTTTAGCAGCACTTTTAATCCCGACACTGACAGGATACATTAATAAAGCGAAAGAGAAATCTATCGTAGCTGAGACACGTCAGGCAGTAATGGCAGCACAGACATTAGTAGATGAAGCGTATGGTAAATTAGATTTAACAGCAGCAGATAATGCAATTGTGATTAGCACCGATGCCGTTGAAGGTAAGACTGTTGTAAAAATTAGTGACATTGCAACACTTGCAGAGGTAAAAGAAGCGAACATTACGTCTGCTACTGTAACAGCCGGTAAAGTAATGGAGCTGGTATATACTAATGATGGAAAAACTTGTACATATAAAGCAGGAACTGATGGCGGTAAAGGTAAATATGAGGTAAATGATGTAAAATAACAAACGTTAAGCAATGTTTTGGAGAGGTAATCCAATGTCAGTCACAGCATCCACGAAAACAAAAACTAAATATCGTTGGATCAGGATGACAATTTACCTGCTGATCATAATCCTGCTTGCTATTGTTTTAGTAGTTCCTGGGGTGCTCCGGTTAATCTACCGGGCAGACTCCCAGGTAGCTCTGGGGAATGCCAAATCGGTGCGGATGGCAATCCAGGTAATTGCAACACAACAGTATGGCGGGGATAATGCTTTCTGCGATGCTACCCGGGAGGGAGGCATCGCAGATGGCTTATATGAGGAAATTTTACAGTTAAGTGAAGCACCCGGAGATTTCTGGATTCTTCAGATGGAAGACGACGGTTATACCGTGCGTCAGTTTGTTTACCGGGAAAATGAATATACCGTATGGTATGATGCGGATGCCGATGCGAAGTACCTTGTATATCATGAAGATAATATCATTCACACCGGAGACTGAGATGTTAGTAGCAATAGAGATAATCATTAAAGTAATACAGTTCTTTTTCGGAGCATGTATTTTTAGCTTTTTGAATGTGGTCATTGACCGATTACCGCGTCAGGAAAGTGTGGTGCGGGGGAGAAGCCATTGTACAAAATGTGGCAGAGAGTTGACAGCATTGGAATTGGTTCCGTGCATCAGTTATATCTGTCTTGGAGGAAAATGTAAAACTTGCGGTGTAAAGATACCGCCGAGAGATTTTATAGTAGAAATAATTGGAGGAGCAGCATTTATTGGCTGTGGAACTTATTTTGGCTGCGGCAATTCGGGGATTATTTCTCTGAGAGGCGCAGTAATTTTTGCGTATTTAGGAATATTACTTGTAGTAGCCCTGATCGATCAGGATACACAGATGATATATGATAGATTTCATGTAATGGTTCTGGCGCTGGCGATAGCCGCAATCTGGTTATTCCCGGAGCATGGGATCAGAAGTCGTCTGCTTGGGACAGTTGTGATCGCAGTACCGATGCTGGTGATCAGTCTGCTGATTCCGGGAGCTTTTGGCGGCGGAGATATCAAGCTGATGGCAGTATCAGGCTTGTTTTTGGGAGCAGCGCCTACTGTATGCGCCATGTTTATCGGTCTGGTGACCGGAGGCGGTTACGGAGCATATATGCTGATAAGTAAGAAATTAGACCGGAAAGATCATTTTGCGTTTGGTCCGTTTCTGGCATTTGGACTGGCAGTTGCCGTGTTTGCAGGAGACCGGATCGCGGAATGGTATCTGGGAATGTTATAGAGAACAGACAGTAGGAATATAGACAGAAAGGAAATCAGAGGATGGCACGTTTTCGATATGTTGCGAAGGACATGAAGGGAAAGAGACATAAAGGCACGTTGGAAGCTACAGCTGAAAATGTGTTGCAGCAGCAATTGCGGGAAGAAGGACTTTTTCTGATCAGTGCAAAAAATCTGACGGATACACATGGGTATCAGAAGCTGAAAGCAAAGCAGCTTGCTGTGTTTTGCCGGGAATTATCAACGTTGTTGGCATCCGGTGTCAGTCTGGTACGTGCGTTGGATATTATTTCGAATCAGGAGGGAATTCCGGATTCGGAACGTGAAGTATATCAGGATGTTTTACAGGATCTGAAAAAAGGTATTCTGTTGTCTGAGGCGATGGAGTCCAAAAAATGTTTTCCGGAGCTGATGATTGGAATGCTTCGTTCCGGCGAGGGAAGCGGTAATATCGATCAGGTGACCGGACGTTTGGCAACACAGTATGAGAAGGATTATAAGCTGACACAGCAGGTGAAGTCAGCGATGACTTACCCGATGATCCTGCTGATATTGTGTGTGGCGATCGTGATTTTGATCGTAACCTTTATTTTACCGCAGTTTCAGTCACTGTTTGACCAGATGGATTCTCTTCCGGTGCCGACGACCATTCTGATCGCGTGTTCGAATTTTATAACGCAGCGTTGGTACGTTGCACTGATGGTCGTATTTGCGATCGTTGTGGTAGTAAAACTGATCGTGGGGATTCCGGGTGTGCGAAGAACGCTGGATCGTGGCAAAGTGCGGATGCCGGTATTTGGGAATTTATTTAAAGTAATCTATACAGCGCGGTTTGCGCGTACGTTAAGCAGTCTGTACAGTAGTGGTATGCCGATTGCGACTGCTATTGCAACAGCGGGAAATACCATTGGAAACCGCTACATTGAGGAACAGTTTGAAGAAGTGGTAACTCAGGTACGAAGCGGTGTGCCGTTATCTCAGGCACTGCACAGTGTGGACGGATTTCAGAAAAAACTGGCAAGTACGGTTCAGATCGGTGAGGAAAGTGGTCGTCTGGATCTGATGCTGGATTCTATCGCATCTTCTCTGGAGGATGAGGCAGAACAGGCTACCAAGCGGATCGTAACGCTGCTGGAGCCGATTCTGATCGTTTTTATGGCAGTGATTGTTGGATTTATTATGATTGCAGTTATGTTACCGATTTATCAATCCTATGCATCGATTGAGAATTCTTAAAGGAGTAAACGTAAATGAGTGATACAGTAATAGTAGTACAGGATGAGTGCATTCTGGTCGCTGTCGGCAAAGCGGGCAGACCACCGAAAGTACAGAAAGTAGAGCGGATCCCGTTAAATGGTTTTGGCGATCCAATCGAACTTTGGAAAGAAGCACTGACTGAATATACGAAAACGCATGATCTGGGACCGGTGAAGCTGGTACTTCCTTCTGCTTATGCATCTGGTCGTGTGACGCAGATCCCATATGCAACAGGAAAAGAACTGGTTCAGATGGCAGAGAAAGTAATGGAGGAAGCCGGTAGTAATGCGTTGGCAGATTATGGTGTGATCTCCGCGAACCGAAAACAGGGAATTACACTTTGCTGTGGAAGTGCGGAAGAAGCGGATATTTCCAAGATTATGGGATTTTGCCAGAAAATCGGTCTGGATGTGAAGGAGATCAGTGTCTATGTGGAGAGTTATCTGCGTGTCATCGCACACCAGAAAGCACTGAGCCAGAAAACGGCAATCTATCTGATCTTTGAGGAAAACAGTGTTACAAGTCTGTTATATCGAAACGGTGTGTATCTGTATTCCACGAAAAGCCGTATTTTCAGCGAGCGTGGTACACTGGATTTTGGAACAGAGATCGTGCGGCACATTTCCGGTATTTTACAGTTCTATACGACAACGAATTCAGAAACACCGATCACGGATGTTTATTATGCGGCATGTGATCCGGATGATTTCGAGGTCAGTATGGAAGGAATTCATGCAATGCAGCTTGAAGCACAGCCGTTAAAGATCGACCTGTCTTTCCATGCGGCAGAGAGAGCGGAGGATTGGCTTGCCTGCATTGGTGCACTGACGAAGGAAAAATTAAAGGAGATCAATCTGTACCGCAGTTGGAGTGAAAATAATGAGACCGGTATGGTAAAATCCAAAAGTATGGTAAAACAGATTCTGTATCCGGCAGCGGTGCTTGGAATCTGTGCAGTGATCTATGCCGGTGTGATGGTCTGGAATATGGCGGAATCCCACAAAGTATCTGAGATTGAGGACTGGATCAATGATCCGCAGGTGCAGGAAGATTATAGTCAGGCGCAGGCGAAGCAGAAGCAGAGCAGTCAGCTGAGTTTTGATCTGAATCAGGTAAATCAGATGAAAGAAAATCTGGCAACTTATCCGGATCTGACGGAAGATATGATCGCAAAGATTGAGGATGTCGGTGGAAACGATATGTCTGTCCGCATTGAATCTCTGGATATGGGAACCGGAACACTGACGTTTCATGCAGTAAGTTATAAAGTTATTGATATTCCAACTTATATTCAGAAACTGGATGATACCGGATTGTTTGAATCCGTAAATTACAGCGGATATAATTTTGAAGATAATGAGTATTCCCTGATGCTGACCTGTGTGTTGAAGGCAGCAGAGACCGGAGGTGATCAGTAATGAAATTGGAGATGGATTTAAAACCGAAGGATATTGTACTCTTAAAGGTACTGGGATGTGTACTGATCGCGTTTGTGATGATCCGTTTTCTGATCTTCCCGGGAATTGAAAAACATATGGATCTGGTAGATCAGCGGGATGAAGTCGTGGCAGAACAGGAAGATATGCAGGCACTGATCGACCGAATGGATACATTTGATGCCATTATTGCAAATCAGCAGTCTTCGTTAAAAAGTGCGCAGGAGGGCTATTATGACCTGTTGGAAAACCGGGAGGTGGATGAACTGATCACCGGAATCGTGTTAAATCACAACCTGTTTCCGGTTTATCTGAATATTACAGATACGACAGCGGGTGTTCCGGAAGCTTATTTGTATGCCCCACAGGCAGCAACGGGCAATACTTCGACGGCAGACAGTTCCGCAGACACTTCGACGGATGCAACACAAGATTCCGCTGCTGCTGACAGCACAGACAGCAGTGATTCCAAGGATTCTGCGACAGAGAGCAGTGCAGCTGTTTCTGCACCATATGTGAACACGACGTCTGTGGATGTGACAATCCGTGGAAGCGAAGCAGAGATCAAAGCTTTTTTAGATGATATTGCAAGAAATTATCCTGGTATTCAGGTACGTACATTTAATATGCAGGAAAATGATTATGTGAATACAACAATGCAGACTGTTTCCGAGATGAGTTGTAGCTGCACGCTGGCAGTATATGTCTGCGGAGAGCAACAGACTGCACAGACTGAAGGAGCGAGTAATTAAGTGAAAACAACAAATCTGAGAATTGGAGATATTCTGGTTGAAAAGGGATATGTTACCCCGGATCAGATGAATCAGGCACTTGCCTGGCAGAAAGAGCACAGGGATAAACGTGTCGGACAGATCCTGATGGAGTTGGGATTTGTGTCAGAGTCACAGGTGCTGGATGCTCTTGCCAGCAGACTGCATCTGAATATTGTAGATGTGGCTCAGCTTTCTGTAGATTTGCAGGCGGTAGGCAAGGTCAGCAGAGAAGTCTGTGAAAAGAATCTGATCCTTCCGGTGAGTCTTCAGGGACACAATATGGAGATCGTGACTAATGATCCGCTGAACTATTTTGCCCTGGAGGAAGTAAGACAGCAGACCGGTTGCCATCTTGAGATCTCCCTGAGCGAAGAAGAACCACTGCGAAAAGCTATTTCTTATTATTTTGCGGAGGTCAATGCGCGGAAGGCAGCAACACAGGCGAATGTGGATTTTGCAGTAGCAGCGCAGGATGAAATCGAAATCGAAGATCTGGAATCCGGGGATGATGAAGCACCGATCATCAGATTGTTGAACAGTCTGATTGAACGAGCCATCAAAACGGAAGCCAGTGATATTCATATCGAACCATTTGAGACGGAAACAAAAGTACGAATGCGTATTGATGGTGTGATCATGGAGTATGTTACGATCCAGAGAAACATTCATGCACCGCTGATTGCACGTATCAAGATTTTGTCTAATCTGGATATTGCGGAAAAACGTATTCCACAGGACGGACATTTTCGTGTTACGTTAGAGGGCGGAAGTGTCAATATCCGTGTATCTATTTTGCCAACAGTATTTGGTGAAAAGGCGGTTCTGCGTATTATGGCAGCAACCACGCATATGGATCATGCGGATCATTTTGGTATGGATGACTACAGTTATAACCAGTTTGCACCGATGCTGAACCATCCGAATGGAATTATTTATATTACCGGACCGACCGGAAGTGGAAAATCGACCACGCTGTATATGGTGTTGGATTATCTCTCCGGCAGAAATGTCAATATTTCTACCATTGAAGATCCGGTGGAGAAGAATCTTCCGGGAATCAATCAGACGCAGGTAAATCCGGTTGCGGGTCTGACGTTTGATGTGGGACTGCGTGCCCTGATGCGTCAGGATCCGGATATTATCATGGTTGGAGAGACCCGTGACGGCGAGACTGCCGGTACTTCGGTACGTGCGGCGATTACCGGTCATGTGGTTTTGAGTACATTACATACAAATGATGCGGTTTCCAGTATTGTCCGTCTGGAAGATATGGGCGTTGAGACGTATCTGGTTGCCAATTCTCTGGTGGGACTGGTGGCACAGCGTCTGATGCGTAAAGTGTGTCCGAATTGCAGTACAGAAATGCCAACGACGGAGCAGGAGCGTAATTTTCTGGGAGAAGATATCAAAACAATACGTCGTGGCGCAGGCTGTTCACGTTGTAATCATACCGGTTACAGTGGACGAATCGCGGTGCATGAAATCGTGGCAATCGATAATCAGATCCGCAGAATGATCATCAATCACAGTCCGGTGGAAGAAATCTCAGCGTATGCCAGAGAGCATCAGCATATGCGTACCTTAAAAGAAAGCGGTTTGATTCTTGTAAAAGAGGGAAAGACAACACCGGAAGAATTGTTAAAGATCAGTTATGAATAAGTTTTGGAAAAACTAAATCTGACAAACAAATTTTGAAAAGTAACAGGAAGAAAAGAGAAATATTTTGGCAAGGAAATGCAAGGTGTTTCAGGCAGAAAGAGAGGTCTGACAAAGTGGCAGAAGAAGCGTTAAGACAGGCGGCGGATGCGATCATCCGGGAAGCCCGTGAGCGAAAAGCATCAGATATTCATATTTCAGAAGGGATGCCGATTTGGTATCGTGTCAACGGACGTCTGCTTCCGGCGCAGACACAGATGTCGGCGGAGGAGATTCGCGGTATGCTGTATGCGATCATGCCGAAGCGTCATGCCGAAAAATTTGAAAAAGGATTTGATGCAGATTTTTCCTTTCAGACTTCCGATGGACATCGCCAGAGGGTAAATGTGTTCCGCCAGCAAAAAAAGATGGCAGGTACGATCCGTCTGCTGAATGCATCCATTCCGACACTGGAAGAACTGAAGATGCCGACGGTGCTCTATGAGATGGCAAAAGCACCCCGTGGTCTGATCCTTGTTACCGGGCCGACGGGAAGTGGAAAATCAACCACACTGGCGGCGATGATCGAATATATGAACCAGAACAGTGACCGCCACATCATTACGATTGAAGATCCGATCGAGTATGTGTATGAAACCAAAAAGTCGTTAATCCACCAGCGGGAAGTTGGCGAAGATGTGGGAGATTTTGCATCGGCTCTGCGAAGTGCCCTGCGTGAAGATCCGGATGTGATCTTAGTGGGTGAGATGCGTGACTATGAAACGATTCAGGCAGCTTTACTTGCGGCGGGAACAGGACATCTGGTACTGTCTACTCTGCATACAACAGGCGCGGCACAGACGGTAGAGCGAGTGATCGATGCCTGCCCGACGGGAGGTCAAAATCAGGTCAGAGTCCAGCTTGCAGGTACGTTAAAAGGCATTGTCAGTCAGTGCCTGATCCCGTGTGGCGGCGGTGTGACCCGTGTGGCAGGTACGGAACTTCTGGTAGCAACGGATGCGATCCTGAACCTGATCCGGGAAGGAAAGACACATCAGATTTCCAATATGATGCAGTCGGGAACAGCACTTGGCATGCATACTCTGAATATGGATCTGGTACGGTTGATGCAGCAGGGATATATTACCAGAGAAGATGCAGCAATTTATACGAATAATAAAGCAGAGCTGGAAGCGACTTTGCGATAAAACAAAATACGTCTGGGTTTGAAAAGAGTTATGAAAATCTTATGAATTCTAAGCATTTCATAAACTTTTTGGGAAATACCTAGACGTATTTTCTTTGCTGTGGTATGATGTTAGGCGAAATATCGGAGGTAGAAAATGTCAGATTTTGATAAGAAGAAACCAAATATAAAAAACGATACAGATACAGATGAAATTTATGAGATCCCGGACATCGTGACCGGAGGAAGCGAACATAAAGAAGCAAAAGAACCGAAAATAAAAAAAGAAAAAAGAGTGAAACCAATGAAGCAGACCAATTCGGAAAATAATAAAGAAAAACATAACAAAGAGAATAAAAAACATACATTTGAAATGAAAAATAAAAAGCATAGTAAGAAAGCCGCACAGGATGATATTATGGAAGATCTTGAGTTTATCTCTGAGGAATCCGTAAAGGATAAGTCCCGTATGGCAGAGGGAAAACCAATCTCCCATGAATTTGTTTCCAAAAAGAAAACCCTGCGACGCAGCGTGGACGAGATGGAGGCAAAAAAGGAAAAATCCGTGGCATTCATGCGTAGAAATATAGCATTTGTCGGCATTGCCTGTCTTGTGGTCGTTGTGGCGATCTGTGCGATCGTGATCGGCGTAAAGAGCATGAAAGCAAAGAAAGCGGCGGCAGAGAAAAATCAGACGCTGTCCACACAGGAATATGAAAAAGACGGACATGCAGAGATCAATGAGCTGTTTGTAAATTACTATAAAGCATATGCAGCTGGTGATACCGAAGAAATGGTTGGCTATGCAAATCCGATTACGGACATGGAAAAAAGTTACATTTCCATGTATAGCCAGTATATTGAGAAGTTTGACAATATTATTTGTTATACAAAAACCGGAGCAGATGAGAATTCCTACATTGTTTCCGTTGCTTATGATCTGAAATACAAAAATGTAGAGACAGCGGCACCGGGACTGGATTTCTTCTATGTCCGTACCAATGACAAAGGACAGGTATACATTGATAATACTTACAGTTCTTTCAATTTGAGCTATCAGGAAAATCCGCTGGATGATACGATCCGTCAGCTGATCAACGACTATGAGGCGGGTGAGGACGTAACTGCATTACAGGCAAACGTTCAGACACGTTATGAGGAAGCAATTGCACAGGATGCGGATTTGAAAAATATGATCGAAACAACGATTGTCAATGCAATCAACGAATGGAAAACTGCACAGGATCAGCAGGCACAGCAGAAAACACAGGAAGCTGCAAATCAGGTAGCCGCAGATCAACAGCAGCAAGACCAGCAGCAGGCAGCAGATCAACAGCAACAGCAGGATCAGCAGCAGACACCGACGGAGACAGAGCAGAAAGCATGGGTTTATGCAACCGAAACAATGAACATCCGTCAGGAGCCGAATGAGCAGTCTGCGGTACTGGCATCTGCATTGCAGGGGTCTGAGCTGAGACAGCTTGCCGTTACTTCGGATGGATGGAGCAAGGTTAAGACCGGTGATATCGTCGGATATGTGAAAACAGAATATGTAACGACACAGCATCCGTAAAAGGAAGACGCAAGCGGCGTATAAAGATAAGAAAAAGGGGACAGCCAGTCTGTTCCCTTTTGATGTCTGTCTGGGGTGTGCGGCTTCGATAAAAATAAAATAGACAGAACATTTGTTCTGGTGTATAATGAGATACATATTTTAAACGGGAGTGGCAATACTAACCAAAAACGGAGGTATTGTCATGACACAAAAAGACGAAGACGATCTGTTACATGAGATATGCAGAAATGCCAGCATGGGTGTGGAAGCGATTCACGAAGTACTAAAGGATATTTATGATGAGGAGTTTGCATATGAATTAAATGTGCAGGCAGATAAAATGCAGCAGTTTGGCAGAAAGGCAGGAATGCGGTTGCGGGAGAACGGAGAAGAACCGGCAGAACCGAAACCAATCTCTACGGCGATGCTGAAAACGGCGATCCGTATGAAAACAATGGTGCAGAATAAGACTGGAGATATGGCAGATCTGATGTATAAGGGAAATGACCGTGGAGTCAGGGAATTAAAACATGCGATCCACAAATATAAAGATGCCGGAATTTATGCCACAGAGCTGGCAAAGGAAATGATAGATTTTGAGGAGGAGAATCTTCAAAAGATGCGTTCTTATCTGGATGAGGAATGAATGGAAAACAATCGAAGAAGCATAGGAAAATTACAATGTTTGAAAGATTACGATGAAAGCTGTCACAAATATGATAATCGTTAAACCGTGGTAGTTAAGTCGAATGGCAAAATTACGATAAGGAAAATGGAGCGGGATATGGAAGAAAAACAGGCGGGAATCCGCATTAATAAATATCTCAGCGAAGCCGGGGTTTGCTCCCGGCGCGCTGCGGATCGTGAAATTGAAAAGGGAAACGTATGGATTGATGGTCGAAAGGCAGTGACCGGTGACCGGATCCTGCCGGGAATGAAAGTGACGTTTTGCGGAAAAGAAGTTTCTCCTGAGGATGAGGAGATTCTGATCGCGTTTCACAAGCCGGTGGGAATCGTGTGTACGGCAGAGAAACGGGAAAAAAATAATATCATTGATTATATCGGTTATCCGAAGCGGATTTATCCGGTGGGACGACTGGATAAGGATTCTGAGGGTCTGATCCTGCTGACCAATCAGGGCGAACTGGTGAATAAGATGATGCGGGCAGGCAATTATCACGAAAAAGAGTATGTGGTGACGGTCAACAAAGATATTACCGGTGATTTCTTAAATCAGATGCGAAATGGTCTGTATCTGGAGGAACTGGATGTACATACGAGACCGTGCAAAGTGAAAAAAGTCAGTGCGCGAACCTTTCAGATCATTCTGACACAGGGATACAACCGCCAGATCCGAAGAATGTGTGAAGCCTGTGGCTACCGTGTGCGAAAGCTGGTGCGTACAAGGATCATGAATATTTTGCTTGGAGATCTGGAAGTCGGAACGTATCGGGATCTGACCAGAGAGGAATTGCAGGAGTTGAAGAAACTGACGGCACATTCTTACAGTGCACCAAAATCTGGTAAAAAAGGGACAGCCAGAAAGTAAGTTAAGACTACTGAAAAATCGAGCAGATCAAATCAAATAGAATGCATGTGGAACTTGGCATGTGACAAAATGACCTATTCTTTACAGAATATAGATTGACGTAAGTATAAAGACGGAGAAATGAAAATGGAACAGGAAAATTATAAAGTAAGGGCAGAAGAACTGCGAAAACAAATAGAATATCACAGCAATCGTTACTATAATATGGATGATCCGGAGATCACCGATTATGAGTATGATATGATGATGCAGGAGTTAAAAAAGCTGGAGAAAGAGCATCCGGAGCTTGTGACACCGGATTCTCCGACACAGAAAGTCGGCGGAACTGCAAAACGTACCGCGGGCGTGTTAGTGCGTCATAACGTGCCGATGCTGAGCCTGCAGGATGTATTTTCTAAGGAAGAAGTCTATGAGTTTGTGCATGAGATGCAGGAACAGTTAGAAAATCCGGAGTTTGTCGTAGAATACAAGATTGACGGACTTTCCATGGCGCTTCGTTATGAAGAAGGCGAATTGAAGCTGGCAGTCACCCGTGGAGACGGTATCATTCAGGGTGAGGATGTGACGGCAAATGCCAGAGTGATTTCCGATGTGAAGAAAAAAATGAAACAGCCGCTGCCATATATCGAAATCCGCGGCGAAGTTTATATGAAAAATGCAGATTTTGAAAAGGTAAATGAGACACAGGAAATGCTTGGCAAAAAGACCTTTGCAAATCCACGAAACTGTGCGGCAGGCACGCTGCGTCAGTTAGACAGCCGGATCACAAAAGAACGAAAACTTTCTATGTTTGTATTTAATGTGCAGGAAGTGCGTGGACATGAATTTAAAACGCATGTGGAAGGATATGAATATCTGAAAAAACAGGGCGTCCCGGTGATCGAAGATTACCGTGTCTGTCATACTGCGGATGAGGTGTGGGATGCCATTTGCAAGATTGGCGAGAACAGAGGAAATCTGTCTTATGATATTGACGGCGCCGTTGTAAAATTAAATTCTATCGCTGACCGTCAAAAACTTGGAGCAACCTCTAAAGTACCGCGTTGGGCAATCGCATATAAATATCCGCCAGAGGAGAAGGAGACAAAGCTGCTGGATATCGAGTTGTCCGTAGGCAGAACAGGACGTATCACGCCGACTGCCATTTTTGAACCGATCCGTCTGTGCGGAACCAGTGTTTCCCGTGCAACTTTGCATAACCAGGATTTTATCAATACTCTGGACGTGGGAATCGGGGATACCATTGTGGTATACAAATCCGGTGAGATCATTCCAAAGATCAAAGAAGTGCGCAAGGAAAAACGTCCGGCAGACTGGCAGCGATTCCAGATTCCGGATACCTGCCCGGTCTGTGGAGCAAAAACGGTCCGGGAAAAAGATACGGCAGATATTCGATGCATTTCTCCGGATTGCCCGGCACAGTTAGAGCGGCATATCATTAATTTTGTCGGACGTGATGCCATGGATATCAAGGGCTTTGGTGCCGTTTATGTGACAGAACTGGTACGCCTTGGCTACATTCATGATATTGCGGATATTTACGTTCTGAAAAATCACCGTGAGGAACTGATCGAACAGGGCATTATCGGAAAAGAGAAAAATACAGACAAGCTGCTGGATGCCATTGAACAGTCCAAACAAAATGAGCCGTTCCGTCTGCTGACAGGATTTGGAATCCAGAATGTGGGAAAAGCAGCGGCAAAGGCAATTATGCGCCAGTTCAAGAGCATTGACGCCCTGGCAAAGGCAGACAGAGAGCAGCTTCTGGAAGTGAACGATATCGGAGAAGTCAGCGCAGAGTGTATTCTTGATTATTTCGCAAGTGAAAAGAATCAGAAGATTTTGGAACGCCTGCGGGAATATGGACTTACCATGGAACTGGCGGAAGATGATACGGTCGGTGATCTGCTGGCAGGTCTGACCATTGTTGTGACAGGTACGCTGCCAAACCTTGGCAGAAAAGAGGCACAGGAGCTGATTGAAAAGAACGGTGGAAAAGCTGCCGGCAGTGTTTCGAAAAAGACCAGTTATGTGCTGGCAGGTGAAAATGCCGGAAGCAAGCTGACGAAAGCGGAGCAGCTTGGAATCCCGGTAATTACAGAAGAAGAATTTCTGCATATGATCCAGAAGGATGCATAGGCAGAAAATGGATTGAAAATAGATAGGGCTGTATGGGTTATTTGTGTATAAGCAGGCAGCATGAGCGGATTGATCCGATTTGCCTGCAGGTTGTTAGATTGACGGAAATTTGGGATAGTGACAGATGAGTAAAAAGGACAGCAGACACGAAAAAAAACGGAATATGAAAGAGTTACTTGCTACGATGTTCAAAATTGGCTGCATCGGATTTGGCGGCGGAACGGCACTGGTGCCGGTCATCGAATCCGAAGTTGTATACGAAAAAAAGCTGATCGATAAGGAAGAATATACAAAGGACGTGATCGTGGCAAATATCACCCCGGGTGCCCTTCCGGTGGAGGTGGCAGCAGGAGTTGGCAGGAAGGTCTGCGGAATGCCGGGGATGCTGCTCTCCGCACTTCTGATGGGAATGCCGGGAACGTTCCTGACGGTATTACTGCTGATTCTGATCAACAGTTCGGGAATACGGGTGTTGCAGCAGATTTTGTTTGCTTCCGCAGGTGTCACCGCCTATATCATTTATATGCTGATCATGTATGCAAAAGGGACCTGGCGGGAATGTCGGGAGAGTGGAACGGCAAAAAGTGGTATGTTTTTTATGTTTCTGGTGTTTTTCCTGACTTCCGGAAAGGAACTGTTTCAGTTATTTGGCATCAATCGGACACCGATCTTTGATATTTCAACCATTGACGTGTTGTGCGCGGCATTTTTTATCATTTTTTATACCGGTGGTGTTTTTCGATGGGGCAGAGTGATCGTATCCATTATCATTACGGTGCTGTATTGCCTCTGCGTGGGAAAAATGCATCTGATCAGCAGTACAGTGGTGCTTGGAATCATCCGGCTTACCATGGTGGTGCTGTCAATTTATGGACTGCGTACTGGTATCGAAGGAAAGATTCCGTTTTCATGGAAATCGTTAAAACGGTTGATTCGGGAGGAAGTCTGTTGGGCGGCAATGTTTTTTCTGCTGTCTTTGCCGGCGTTGCTCTGTTTTGGAAAGACACTGGCATTTGCGGGCAGAGGATTGATCTCAGCAGTTATTTCATTTGGCGGCGGAGATGCTTATCTGGCGGTGGCAAACGGTATGTTTGTCAATACGGGAATGATCGGATATGATGATTTCTATTTTAAGATTGCTTCTGTAGCGAATGGTCTGCCGGGTTCGATCCTGTGCAAGATCCTGGCAGGAGTGGGATACATATTGGGGTGTCAGTCCGGCGGTGTCTGGTGCGGCATTTTTGTGGCATTATGTGGGTTTGCCTGCAGTATTGCAGCATCCGGCGGTACATTTTCCGCAGTAGTCTATATTTATGAACGATTTGAAAATCTGCAGATTTTTCAGGTGCTGCAGACGTATATGCGCCCCATCGTGGCAGGATTGCTTTTGACAGTGTGCACTTCCATGATCTATCAGAACATAAGTATTGCCTGCTGGTATTTCTGGCCGCTGGTATCTATGGTACTGCTGACCTTTGGCATTTTTCTGTTAAATGTATTCTGGCGGCGGCGCGGTGTGGTGCGCCCATTACAGATGGTACTGTTTTCGGCGGCGGCATCCCTGATCGTGTGCAACGTATTTGCATCGATCCCATAAAAAAACGTTTTCAAACATCAAATAATTTGATATACTAATAAATAATATTGAAAATCTGATTATGATAAGGAGGTTTTTTTCCATGGCTGAAGATAGACGAGGATTAAAGATCAAAGAGGATGGACTTGGAGAAGTTCAGATCGCAGAGGAAGTAATTACAATTATTGCAGGACTGGCAGCTACAGAAGTTGAGGGTGTCTGCTCCATGGGCGGCAACATTACAAAAGAGCTGGTAAGCCGTCTTGGTATGAAAAATCTTTCCAAAGGTGTACGCATCGAAGTGGATGAGGAGGATAAAGTTCAGGTATATGTAACCATCAATATTGCTTATGGTTATGCAATCCCGGAAGTATCCCGTAACGTACAGGAGAAGATCAAATCCGCCATCGAGAATATGACAGGACTGGAAGTATCTGGTGTCAATGTAAGGATTGCAGATGTTGATATGAAAGGCGCAGCTGAGTAGGAAAATCTGCGCGTGGGCGTATGGTGAGCGCCACGAAATACAAATAGAAAAACGGTGGAGGAAAATATGAGCCGAAGAGAACAGAGAGAACAGATTTTTAAAATTCTGTTTGGAGTTGAGTTTCACAGTGCAGATGAACTGGAGGAACAGATTGGATTATATATGGAGGATTTGGGAGACATCCGCAAAAAAGATGCCGACTATATGACCGAAAAGGTACGCAGTATTGTGGAGCATATGGATGAGATCGACGGAATGATCAACCAGGCATCCAAAAACTGGAAGACGACACGTATGGCGAAAGCAGAGCTTTCCATTCTGCGTCTTGCTGCATATGAGATCAAGTATGAGGATGATATTCCGGTATCTGTATCCATTAATGAGGCAGTTGAACTGGCAAAATTATACGGATCAGATCATGGACCGGCATTCGTAAACGGAATCTTATCAGGAATGGTATGAAACAACGAAATGTCTATTCCGTCGGACAGATAAACACGTATATCCGCAATATGTTTGCTCAGGATTTTATGATGAATCATGTTGCGGTACGTGGGGAAGTGTCTGACTGCAAATATCATTCTTCCGGGCACATTTATTTCACTTTGAAAGATGAGACCGGTGTGCTCAAAGCGATCATGTTTCGGACACAGGCAGCACGGGGACTGCCTTTTCGTATGAAAGAGGGCGACCGTGTTGTGGTGATCGGAGCGATCCGGATTTACGAGAGAGACGGAAAATATCAGCTTTATGCGGAAGAAATTTCCCGGGAGGGCGCAGGACTTCTTTATCAGAAATTTATGGAGACAAAGAAGGAACTGGAAGAAATGGGCATGTTTGCGGAAGAGTACAAGCAGCCGATTCCACGTTTTGTATCCCGGGTAGGTGTTGTGACAGCACCAACCGGAGCTGCTGTCCGCGATATTCAGAATATTTCACACCGGAGAAACCCTTACGTACAGATGATTTTGTATCCGGCACTGGTGCAGGGCGAGTACGCTGCGGCATCTATCGTGCAGGGCATTCACGCGCTGGAAGCAAAAAATGTGGATGTGATCATTGTTGGCAGGGGCGGTGGTTCAATGGAAGACCTGTGGGCATTTAACGAAGAAATTGTCGCACGGGCTATTTTTGAATGTCCGATTCCAATCATTTCCGCGGTGGGACATGAGACGGATTTTACCATTGCCGATTATGTGGCAGATCTGCGGGCACCGACACCTTCTGCAGCAGCAGAGCTGGCAGTGTTTGAGGTTGACCGGGTACTGGATATGCTTCAGAACGGACGGGAACTGCTCATGCGGCGTCTGCAGCAGCAGATTGAGAAAAAGAGAAGTTTTCTGCGGGAATATCAGTTGCGCTTGCAGAATCTGCATCCGAAAAATCAGTTACTGCAAAAAAGACAGTATCTTACGGATCAGGAGGAAGCATTAGAACGTAAAATGCAGGAGATTCTGCGGCAGAAACGGCACAGACTGGAAATGTATGCGGCGAGACTGGAAGGTGTTTCTCCATTAAAAAAATTGCAGGGACCGTATGCGTTTCTGGCAGATTCGGATGGAAAGCCGTTGCAGCAGGTAGCTAAGCTGCATCCGGGAGACCATTTTACAGCACATATGCTGGATGGCACGATTGAAGCCGAAGTGCGCCAGATTAAGAAGAAAGAATAATATCTGCGGACATTTTTTGCGAAGAAAGTTCTCAGAAAATGGAGAGCAGTCAGTATAAAGGAAATGCACAATATGGAAGTAAATCAGGCATCAGAAAAAGATACAGAAGCCGGACAGGAGCGTCAGCCATCTCTGGAGGAGCTGTTTGCACGTCTGGACGGGATTCTTAACAATATGGAAGATCCGGATATTTCACTGGAGGATGCGTTCTCTCTGTATGAGCAGGGGATGAAGGACATTCGAAGCTGTAATGAAAAGCTGGATCTGGTAGAGAAAAAGATGATGGTGATCGCAGAGGATGGAACGGAAGTTCCTTTTGCATAGGAGAGGTACGGAATATGGAAATTAAAGAAAAAATAATGGAGCATACCAAAGAGGTGGAAGATATTATTGTAAAATTTCTTCCGGCAGAGGAGGGGTATCAGAAGACGGTCATGGAGGCAATGAATTACAGTTTTCTGGCAGGCGGAAAACGTCTGCGCCCAATGCTGATGCTGGAAACGTATCGTCTGTTTGGTGGCAGCTCCAAAGCGATTGAGCCATTTATGGCAGCAATTGAGATGATCCATACGTATTCCCTGATCCATGATGATCTTCCGGCAATGGATAATGATGATTATCGTCGTGGAAGAAAAACGACACATGTCGTATATGGAGAGGCAATGGGAATCCTTGCCGGTGATGCATTGCTGAATTTTGCATTTGAGACAGCGTGCAAAGGGTTGATGTTGGAGCCGGGCAATCCGAATGTGGCAAAAGCGATGCAGCTGTTAGCACAAAAAGCCGGTATTTATGGCATGCTTGGCGGACAGGTCGTTGATGTGGAATCTGAGGGATTACCGTTAGAGCGGGAAAAACTGGATTTTATCTATGATCTGAAGACCGGGGCACTGATCGAGGCTTCTATGCTGATCGGAGCGGTGCTTGCCGGTGCTGATGAGGAAGCACAGAACGTGATCTTACAGGTTGCCGGAGATATCGGTCTGGCATTTCAGATTCAGGATGACATTTTAGATGTCACCAGTGATATGGAGACACTGGGAAAACCGATCGGAAGCGATGAGAAAAACCACAAGACAACTTATGTGACAATCCGTGGACTGGAACAGGCACAGAAGGACGTGGAAGAAATATCACAGAGAGCATTGGACGGCCTTGCCTCTCTGAAAGAAAAAAATGGTTATCTGGATGAATTGGTAGCATACCTGATTCACAGAAAAAAATAGAGGATAAAAATGTCGGTATTAGATCGAATTAATCAATCAAATGATATAAAATATTTAAGTGAGACGCAGTTGGAAGAATTGCCCGGAGAGATCCGGCAGTTTCTGATCGAGCATCTTTCCAAAACCGGAGGGCATCTGGCATCCAATCTGGGTGCTGTGGAGCTTACGATGGCGTTGCATCTGGTGTTGAACTTTCCGGAGGATAAACTGATCTGGGATGTGGGACATCAGTCTTATACACACAAGATCCTGACCGGACGGAAGAATGAGTTTGACCATCTGCGGCAGTTAGATGGCATGAGTGGTTTTCCAAAACGGTCGGAAAGTGACTGTGACTGCTTTGATACAGGACACAGCTCTACATCCATTTCCGCAGGACTTGGATTTGCAAGAGCCAGAGATTTGCTTGGGGAAGACTACAATGTGGTTTCTGTGATTGGAGACGGTGCATTGACCGGTGGTATGGCATTTGAGGCATTGAACAATGCAGCAGAGCTGAATACCAATCTGATCATTGTATTAAACGATAATAAGATGTCTATTTCTGAAAATGTGGGAGGACTTTCCCAACATCTTGCTTCTCTGCGAACCGCAGAGGCATATCAGGAATTTAAGTCCGGGGTACACAGTTCTCTGGAGCGTCTGCCGTATGGTGAACGTGTGGTGCGCAGAATCCGCAAGACAAAAAGCAGTTTAAAACAGCTTCTGATTCCGGGTATGATCTTTGAAAATATGGGAGTGACGTATCTGGGACCGGTGGACGGACACAATCTGAACGATATGGTTCGGATTTTGCAGGAAGCAAAGAAGGTCAACGGACCAGTAGTTGTACATGTACAGACAGAGAAAGGACTTGGCTATCTGCCGGCAGAAGAACATCCGGCGCATTTCCATGGCACAGGACCGTTTGATATTGCGACTGGAAAAGCTTTGGCAAAAAAGGAAAAAGCAACCTATACCGATGTGTTTTCTACGGTAATCTGTAAGATTGCTGCAAAAAATGATGAAGTTGTGGCAATTACGGCTGCTATGGCAGACGGTACCGGTTTAAAACGGTTCCGTTCGGAATATCCTGCCAGATTTTTTGATGTGGGAATTGCGGAAGGACATGCAGTCACTTTTGCAGCAGGACTTGCGGCAGCGGGACTGCATCCGGTATTTGCGGTGTATTCTTCCTTTTTGCAGAGGGGATTTGACCAGGTTGTACATGATGTCTGTATGCAGAATCTCCCAGTTGTATTTGCCATTGACCGTGCAGGTCTGGTTGGTGCAGACGGTGAGACGCATCAGGGCGTGTTTGATCTGTCCTATATGGGAATGATCCCGAATATGACGGTGCTTGCACCGAAAAATAAATGGGAGCTTGCAGATATGCTTCGGTTTGCATTCCGGCAGAATGGACCGGTGGCAGTGCGGTATCCGCGTGGAACTGCCTATGACGGTCTGAAAGAGCACCGTGCACCGATCTGTTATGGAAAGAGTGAATGGCTCTGTGAAGAAATGCGGATTGTGATCTTTGCCGTTGGAAACATGGTAGAAGAAGCTGTGAAGGTACATGAGATCCTTCATGAGAGAGGCTATGACTGTTCGCTGATTAATGTCCGTTTTGTAAAACCGCTGGATCAGGAAACACTTCTGAAAGCAGCAAAGGAGCATTTGTTGATCGTCACCATGGAGGAAAACGTTTTGCGTGGTGGTTTCGGTTATGCAGCAGCAGCTTTCTTAAGTGCGTCAAATGTGAATACAAAAGTACTTCATTTCGGCATTGACGATCAGTTCGTACAGCATGGAACGGTTTCCCAGTTACATGAGCGGATCGGTCTGGATGCACAGAGCATGGCAGAGAAAATTATTGAGACATACAAAACCATTTAGGATAAAAAATTAGGATTAAAGGATATAAAAAATGAAGATGAAAGAAAGACTGGATATATTACTGGTAAAAAGAAATCTGGCTCCTTCCAGAGAAAAGGCAAAAGCAATGATTATGGAAGGAAATGTATTTGTCAACAATCAGCGGGAAGATAAAGCAGGTTCCTCTTTTGATGAAAATGTCCCGATTGAGATTCATGGAAACACGTTAAAATACGTCAGTCGTGGCGGTCTGAAACTGGAGAAAGCCATGAATGAGTTTGATCTGACGTTAGAGGGTGACATTTGTATGGATATCGGTGCTTCCACCGGTGGTTTTACGGACTGCATGTTACAGAACGGTGCCACAAAGGTATATTCTGTGGATGTCGGATATGGACAATTTGCCTGGAAGCTGCGTCAGGATCCGCGTGTGGTCTGCATGGAGAAAACCAATATCCGTTACGTGACACCGGAGGATATCGATGATGTGCTAGATTTTGCATCGGTGGACGTTTCCTTTATCTCACTGACGAAAATTTTAGAGCCTGCAAGAAATCTCTTAAGAGACGGCGGACAGATGGTTTGTCTTATCAAACCACAGTTTGAGGCAGGACGTGAAAAAGTCGGCAAAAAAGGCGTGGTCAGAGATAAAGCAGTACATCTGGAAGTGGTAGAGCGCATTGTATCCTTTGCGCTGGAACACGGATTTTCCGTGCTGCACCTTTCCTATTCTCCGATCAAAGGACCGGAGGGAAATATTGAGTATCTGGTGCACATCCAGAAAAGCGAAACTGCGACAAAGGAGGAAAGCGTTGATCCGGTGGCAGTCGTAGAAGCTGCACATGCAGAGCTTGATAAGTAATATTATGAAAAAGTTTTTTATCATCACAAACGAACATAAAGATATGAATCTGGCAGTTACCAATGCCATTTCCGATTATATTATTGCAAAAGGTGGAACCTGCACCCATTATGTTAGCACAAAAACCGGATGGAGTGAGCGCAATCTTCGGCGTTTTGAGCAGTCCGACATAGATGCGGATTGTATCATTGTGCTTGGCGGTGACGGTACACTGGTGCGGGCAGCCAGAGATATGGCAAGTATTGGAATTCCGCTGATCGGTGTCAATATGGGAACGTTAGGTTATCTGTGTGAGCTGGAGCGAAGCACGGTATTTGATGCCATTGACAAGCTGTTTAACGATCAGTATGAGTTGGAAGAACGCATGCTGATCGCGGGAAGTGATTCCAAGGATGATACGGGTAAAACAACATTTGCCCTGAACGATATTGTGATCCATCGATGCGGCATGCCGCAGATCGTCAATCTGATCGTGTCAGTCAATGGAGAGTATCTGGCAACTTACAGCGCCGATGGTATCATTATTTCCACACCGACAGGATCTACCGGTTACAGTATGTCTGCGGGCGGTCCGATCGTCGATCCGAAAGCAGATCTGATGCTGATCACGCCGATCAATCCGCACAGTGCACTGGCAAAAAGTATCGTAGTCGGATCAGATGCGGAGATTGACGTCATTCTGGCAAAACGCCGCCAGGAGGAGGACGAGGAGGCAGAGGTCAGCTTCGATGGAGACCGCTTTGTGCATATGAAAGTCGGAGACAGTATTCATATTAAAAAAGCGCCGGAATCTGCAAAGATTCTGAAGCTGAATCAGTTAAGCTTCTTACAGATCCTGCGAAAAAAAATGCAGGAGATTCATTAAAAACGGCAAAGACTGGGTGAATATGGAAAGACAGAATTTATTTGATGTAACACATAGGGATTAGGTATGTGAGACATGCTATGGAGGTGCCAGAAGTGAAAGCAAAACGGCATGCAAAAATATTGGAAATTATACGGAAATATGATGTGGATACGCAGGAGGAACTCTGTGTCCGGCTTAATGAAGCAGGATACAAGGTGACACAGGCAACGGTATCCCGTGATATCCGGGAATTAAAGCTGACAAAGGTAGCGATCAAAGGAGGAAAGCAGAAATATACTTCCCTCTATGATGCGGGACAGGATCTGGAGGAAAAATACAGACGTGTCTTCAAAGACGGTGTGATTTCTCTGGATATGGCACAAAATATTCTGGTGATCAAGACGGTTTCTGGAATGGCGATGGCAGTTGCGGTTGCTTTAGATGCCATGGACTGTAATGAGATTGTCGGCAGTATTGCGGGGGATGACACCATTATGTGCGCGGTGCGTACGGTGGAGGATACAGCTGCACTGATGCAGCAGCTTCGGGGACTACAGAGAGAGTAGAAGGAGAGAAGTAGGAGTATGTTATTAAACCTGCATGTGAAAAATCTTGCACTGATCGAAGAATCAGAGGTGACCTTTGGATCGGGACTCAATATTTTATCTGGTGAGACCGGAGCCGGTAAATCCATTATTATCGGTTCCGTGAATCTGGCACTGGGTGGAAAGGTCTCCAAGTCCATGCTGCGGGAAAATGCAGAATTTGCGCTGGTGGAGCTGATTTTTTCTGTGGAGCATAAGGTACAGGAAGCGGCATTGCGTGAGCTTGAGGTATATCCAGAAGATGGCGAGATCATCATGAGCCGAAAAATCTATGCCAGCGGACGCAGCGTCTGCCGGATCAATTCAGAAACGGTTTCTCAGGCACTGATGCGAAAAGTGGCATCACTGCTCATTGATATTCACGGACAGCATGAGCACGAATCACTGCTGGCAAAGCGAAATCATATGAAGTATCTGGATGCCTATGCAAAACGGGAGCTGGAAGCACCAAAAGCAGAACTGACAAAAGAATATGAACATTATACCGAGATTCGGAAAAAACTGGAGGAAGCCTCTCTGGATGCGGAGCAGCAGGCAAGAGAGATTTCCTTTTTGCAGTATGAGATAGAAGAAATCGAAAATGCAGATCTTCGGATCGGGGAGGATGAGGAGCTGGAAGAAGATTACCGGCGGATGTCCCACGGACGAAAGATCATGGAATCGGCGGCAGAATGTCAGGAACTTTGTTCCGAAGGCAGCGATAATGCGGCAGATCAGATCGGACGTGCTGTACGTGCACTGCATGCAGTTTCTCAGTTTGACGAATCTTTTGCGGCTTTTTCAGAACAGCTGGAAGAAATTGAAAGTCTGTTCAGTGATTTTAACCGGGATCTGGCAGGATATGTGTCGGAACTGGATTTTTCCGAGGAAGCATTTCAGAGCGTGGAAGAACGTCTGAATCTTATTAATCATTTAAAGGCAAAATATGGAAAAACGATAGAACGTATTTTGCAGGAAAAGCAGACAAAAGAGGAAAAACTGGATCAATTACAGCATTATGAAGAATATCGGAGCGAATTAGAGGGAACATTAAAAAACAGCGAAGCTGCATTACAGCATTGCTGTGAGACAGTAACGGATATTCGAAAAAAATATGCAAAAGAGCTGTCAGACCAGACCAGACAGGCATTGCTGGATCTGAATTTCCTGGATGTACAGTTTGAGATGGAATTTGGCAGACTGGATCATTATACCGCAAATGGATGGGATGAGACACGGTTTATGATCTCCACGAATCCGGGAGAACCATTGAAGCCTCTGGACGCCGTTGCTTCCGGTGGTGAGTTATCCCGAATCATGTTGGCATTAAAGACGGTTCTGGCAGAAAATGATGAGATCGAGACACTGATCTTTGATGAAATTGACAGTGGAATCAGTGGCAGAACGGCACAGATGGTAGCGGAGAAGATCAAGCTTACCGGAAAGAATCATCAGATCATCTGTATTACCCATTTACCACAGATCGCTGCCATGGCAGATCATCATTTTTTAATTGAAAAAACTTCCAGTGCAGATGTTACCATTTCCAATATCCGAAGTCTGGACCGCGAGGAAAGTATTCAGGAACTTGCCCGAATGCTTGGCGGCGTGAAGATTACGGATGCGGTGTTGACCAATGCGAAAGAGATGAAAGAAATGGCAGATGCGGTAAGATAATACCTGTGTGAAATCATTTAAAATTCATATAATAAAAACAGAAAGATACCTGTAAAAGGGTATCTTTTTTTGAATGCGTGTAATAATTGCGAGAAAAAGAAAAGGTGATGGATAACATAGCAAGAAAAAATTGATTTTTAAATATTTCGGACATAAGAGAAAATTCCTTTAGAAAGATGGGGGGGTGACATGCAGATGCTAAAAAAATATCAAAAATACAGAAGAAAAAGCTTCCTGTTTTTCTGTGTGATACTGATCTGTTCGGCATATTTGTGGCTGGTGGATGCCATTCCGGATACCATATCCATTTTACAGGGGGAAGAAGTGGCGCTGGCAGAAGGTTTGCCGGTGACAACGAAGCTTGAAACTACGGACGGTACGATAACTTCTTCCGGAAACATAAACGGCAGCAGTTATGAGGTTTCCTGCCGATTATTCGGGATTATTCCGGTAAAGTGCGTGACGGTGCACATTGTAAAAGAAGCACAGGTGATTCCCTGTGGGACACCGTTTGGAATTTATATCCACACGGATGGTGTTCTGGTGGTGGATATCAGCGATATTGTGCAAAATGGCATAACAGTGGAAAGTCCGGCGGCGCATATTTTGAAATCGGGTGATTACATTACGGCAGTGAATGGAACGACGGTATCGGAGAAAGAAGAATTGCAGCAGGCGGTAGCAGAAAGTGGTGGGGAAGTCTTGTGCCTTTCTGTAATGCGGGATGGCGAATCACTGGAGTGTGAACTGCGTCCGGCATTAAATGATACGGGAAATTATCAGCTTGGTATCTGGGTGAGGGATGATCTGGCAGGAATCGGGACGCTGACTTATGTGGAGGCTGCAGGGAGATTCGGTGCATTAGGGCATGGAATCACGGATGTTGACGTGGAGCATCTGGTCAGTATGCAGTCAGCTACCGCCTATCAGGCGCAGATTCTCAGTATCATTCGCGGAGAGAAAGGTTCTCCCGGAGAGCTGGTGGGACAGATTTACTATAATCATGCCAACGAGATTGGAGAAATTACAAAAAATACAAGAAATGGAATTTTCGGTCGATTAGAAGGCTTGCCGGATGTTTTGCAGGAAGCGTCTGCCATGGAGATTGGATTCAAACAAGAAATCGAAACTGGTCCGGCACAGATTCTGGTAACCTTAGAAGATACGCGCCAGCTTTATGATATCACGATCACAGACGTGGATCTGAATCCACAGGAATCCAATAAAGGCATTGCCTTTCAGGTGACGGATGATGCGCTGATTGAGGAAACCGGAGGTATCATTCAGGGCATGAGCGGTGCGCCGATTTTGCAAAATGGAAAAGTGATCGGAGCAGTGACACATGTTTTTGTCGATAATCCGACGAAAGGGTATGGCATTTTTATAGAAACGATGCTGGAACAGGGGAGCAGTGAATAAGGTACGAAATAAAAAGCCATATAATAATTTATGAATAACACAAAGGTAAAAAAGAGAAAGCATAATAAAAAAGGCAGAATGAGATAGAAGAGGGGGAATGCGTGCGAAAAGTGACAAATCAGTTTCCACTCCAAAGCCTATGTATCAACTTTGGAAGTGTACTTCTGATCATCTCAGTCTGAGTTGAGACTCCCCTTTGCGGGATGACAATATGTAGTAAAATTTTTAGCTGGCAGCGATATTGCCGTTTCGTTTTCGCTCAATGTTGCGCATAACGAACAGATAGGAAACACCGGTGAACACGGCAGCAGCGATCCATGCGGCAGGATCACCAAAACATGCCAGACGGAAATTTAAAATCTTCATGGCAGCGACAGAAACCACCAGTCGTGCAAATAATTCTGCCACACCGCCCATCATCGGCAGAAAACCGTAACCGCAGCCCTGCATGGTATTGCGGAAAATGAAAATCGTGCTCAGCGGAATAAAGAACATAGAACACATGTACGCATAAGTCTGCGCCCACGGAAGCATTGTTGCCATATCCACATCACCGGAGAAAAACAGGTGCAGGGATGGTTTTAACAGGGAACACATCAGTGCAGCGACTGCAACGGCATAGATCAGCGCGATCCAGAGTGCGGTTTTTACACCTGCTTTGATTCGTTTGATATCGCCGTAGCCAAAGTTTTGACCACTGTAGGTCGCCATGGTCTGTCCCATGGCGATCATTCCCTGCATCAGCAGACTTTGCAGTTTTCCGGTAGCGGTAAAAGCAGCAACTGCTGTGGAACCAAACAGGTTGATGGCAGACTGCATGATCATGGTTCCGGAAGATGTGATGGCAAACTGTAATGCCATCGGAATGCCTGCTGCCAGCTGATTTTTCGTATCAATACGTGATAATTTCCACTGGTTACGCTGTGGCTTCAGATCTGGGATCTTACACCAGATGTAGATTGCACAAAGTACCGCAGAAATAGCCTGAGCTAAGTTGGTTGCCCATGCAGCACCGGACACGCCCATATGGAGCCGGATGATGAAAAACAGATCCAAAATAACATTTAAGCAGGCAGAAAATACCAGAAAAAACAGCGGTACTTTACTGTTCCCGACTGCCCGCAGATACGCAGACAGCAGGTTGTAAAAAATATTTGCCACAATGCCGGCAGTAATGATCATAATATAGGAATAAGCATCATCAAAAATATTTTCCGGCGTGTTCATAACCGTCAGCAGCAGCTTCATCAGAAACAGGCAGGAAAAAGTCAGCAGCAGCGTAAAGAATATGGATAAAAATATGCCGTTTGCAACCGCACGTTTGACACCGTTTTCGTCTTTGGCACCATATCGCTGCGAGATCAATATGGAAAAACCGGCGGTAATTCCCTGGGAAAAGCCGGTGAGCAGGAACATGATCGTTCCGGTAGAGCCAACGGCAGCCAGTGCATCGGCACCGACATAACGTCCAACAATAATAGTATCTACCATGTTGTAAAGCTGCTGAAACACATTTCCAATGATCAGCGGAATGGTAAATTTCAGGATGACCGGGAGTGGTCGTCCTTTTGTCATATCTAATTGCATGTCAAAATCTCCTTAATATAGTAAATAGTATGTCGTAAATTTCCAAATGTCTATGATACTTTTTTACAAGATATATGTTATGAAAAAATCAGTGTATTCTTGCAATCTTAAAAAATTCCGCCCCCTATTATATCGCATTTATTGAGAATTTCAATATAGAATTTGCATTGATAGGAAAAAACTTTTGTGCAAAAATGGGGATGTTTGTTATAATAAACATAACAACTGTTTTATGGAACAAAATCCGGAAATTATGATAAGGAGTGGATGGTAATATGGGAGAAAAAATTACGTTTTGCCGGGGCGGAGGCTGCACGGCAAAGCTTGGTGCGGGCATTTTAAGCCGGGTGCTGGAGCGACTGCCGAAGGGACCGGAAGATCCGAACCTTCTGATTGGATATGACAGCAAGGATGACGCGGCAGTTTATAAAGTCAGTGATGACATTGCGATTGTACAGACCCTGGATTTTTTTCCGCCGATGGTGGAAGATCCGTATACTTTTGGAAAAATTGCGGCGACAAATGCCCTCAGTGACATTTATGCCATGGGCGGCGAAGTAAAAACGGCGTTAAATATCGTCTGTTTCCCGGAACAGATGGATCTGAATATTTTAGGAGAGATCATGCGCGGCGGTTCTGAGAAAGTGATCGAAGCCGGTGGAACGCTGGCAGGAGGACATTCCATCAATGATACGGATGTGAAATACGGTCTGTCCGTAACCGGAGTGGTGCATCCGGATAAGATTTATCCGAATAACGGCGGCAATCCGGGAGATAAGCTGATCCTGACCAAAAAACTTGGTGTCGGCATTATCTGTACTGCTAATCGTGTACAGGAGGCATCCGAAGATGCAATGGCAGCGGCAATCGAATCTATGACAACCTTAAATAAATATGCGTCTCTGATCTGCCGGAAGTATGACATTCATGCCTGCACAGATGTCACAGGATTCAGCTTTTTGGGACATCTGCATGAGATGATGGATGGCAGATTAAGCTGCCGGATCGATGGAAGTGCTGTTCCGGTATTTCCGGAAGCATTAGACTATGCGGATGAATTTTTGCTGACAGCAGCGGGACAGCGGAACCGAAATCATGTTCAGGAACATGTGAAATTTGTCAATGTGCCGTTTGCCATGGAAGAAGTCTTATATGATCCGCAGACTTCCGGTGGCTTGTTGGTGTCTGTTTCCCGTGAACAGGCAGAGGCGCTGCAGCAGGAATTGCAGGAAGCAGGTCTGTCCGCGGCAATTGTCGGTGAAGTGCTTGAAAAAAGCGAGACAGAGATTACTGTGACGATGTAGGGGTATCCTGTAATAACAGAAGCTGAAAAATAATGAAAAATTGTAACTCAGAATAGAAAATATGTGAAACAAAGAAGAAAAGATAGTGTAGAATAACCTATGAAAAATGAGTCAAAGAAAAAGGCTTAAGAAAATCAGGAGGAAAATGAAATGATCAAAGTAGATGCAATGGGCGATACCTGCCCGATCCCGGTAGTAAAAACAAAAAATGCCATCAAAGAGTTAGGTGGCAGCGGAGAAGTACAGACACTGGTAGACAATGAGATCGCAGTTCAGAATCTGACCAAGATGGCAAACCAGAAAGGCTATGGTGTCAGATCTCAGAAACTGGGAGAAGATCAGTATGAAGTTATTATGACAATTTCTGTGGACGGAGAAGCACCACAGGCAACAGAAGAAGCAGAGGAAAAAACGGTTTGCTATCCGGATGCACGAAAGAAAAATACCGTAGTTGTATTATCATCATCTACTATGGGAAACGGAGATGATGAACTGGGTGCTATTTTAATGAAGGGATTTATCTATGCATTAAGCCAGCAGGAAGAACTTCCGACTACTATTTTGATGTACAATGGCGGCGCCAAAATTTCCTGTGAGGAATCTCCGTCACTGGAAGATCTGAAATCTTTAGAAGCACAGGGCGTGGAGATCCTTACCTGTGGTACTTGCCTGAACCATTATGGTTTAACAGATAAATTGAAAGTCGGTGAAGTCACAAATATGTATGTGATCGCTGAGAAGATGACACAGGCAGATCTGATCGTAAAACCATAAAAACAGTTAGTATCGCGAAAGTAATTACTGTTCAAATGTTTCCATAACTGCTATACTGAAAACATTGTGAAATGGGAGGATTAGTTGTTATGGAAATTATGCAGATACTTTTTAAACAGATTTTCCTGATGTTCATCTATATGATGATTGGATTCACTCTTTATAAAAAGAAGATGATCACAAAGCAGGGAAGTAAGGAACTGGCAACACTGTTACTGTACGTGATTTTGCCGATGGCGATCATCAAGCCGTTTATGATAGAATTTGATTACGACAAGCTGGTTGGTCTTGGAAAATCTTTTGTGATAGCAGTCGTAGCACTGGCATTATCCATGCTGGTTGCAAAACTGATTTTTGGGAAAAAACATCCGATGGAAAACTTCTGTGCAGCGTTTTCCAATGCCGGTTTTATCGGAATTCCGCTGACACAGATGGCACTTGGAGAAGAAGCCGTTTTTTATATCGCGATCTTTGTTGCGTTATTGACTGTATTACAGTGGACGTATGGTGTTATGATCATCACCGGAGATAAAAGTGTCGTTTCTCCGAAGAAAATTGTGACAAATCCGATCGTTATTGCGGTTGTTATCGGAATTATCCTGTTTTTAATTCCGGTGCAGGTTCCACCGATCGCAACGACAGCAGTCAGCTCAATTGCAGTGCTGAACGCGCCGGTTGCCATGATCGTACTTGGTGTATATCTGGCACAGACAAAACTGACAGAGCTTTTTACCACAAAAATCGTATATGTGGCAACGGTTGTTCGTCTGGTTGTAATCCCGATGCTGACGATTGCGGTATTATCGCTGTTCCCGTCCAGTTTTCAGGATGTACGTCTGGCAATTCTGATCTCTGCATCCGCACCGATTGGAACCAATGTGGCGATTTTTGCACAGTTAAATGGTATGGATTACACCGAAGCAGTGAAGAATATCTGCTTTAGTACGTTGTTGTCGATTCTTGCAGTACCGCTGATCATTGGATTTGCAAATTTTGTATGGTTATAAAATGGGTATGATCATAGAAGTTGAACATGAAATAAAAAGAAAAATAAAGAAATCCCGTCTGATTGGAAGAGTGAGCAGCTATAAAAATTTGCTCATTTCCAGAACAGACGGGATTTTTTGTACAAAGGTATTAGTTTTTGGTAAATCGTAAGCTAACAAAGATCTGTAATAATCTCTGATAAGAACATAGTGTATCTTAACTCCTGAAATACGAAATGTTATTTTATAATGTTATTGTTATTCTGTATAGCGGATAATCTTTGCCGGATTTCCAACAACAACCGCGTTGTCCGGAACATCCTTTGTCACAACAGAGCCAGCACCTACAACCACGTTATTACCGATGGTGACACCCGGAAGAACGACACAGTTTCCGCCAAACCACACATTGTCACCGATGGTGATCGGTTTTCCATAGACATAGTTGGCAACTCTGGTCTTGGAATCCATCGGGTGGTTGACGGTATACAGACAGGTCTGTGGACCCATCAGACAGTTATCGCCGATGGTGATCGGAGCCACATCCAGCATTACACACTGGAAATTTGCAAAAAAGTTCTTGCCGACATGGATATGAAATCCGTAGTCACAGTGGAAAGGCGGTTTGATAAAAATATCATCATCGCAGTCACCAAATAATTCTTTTAAAATAGAAAGACGAAGCTCCGGTTCATCCTCTGTGGTAGCATTAAAGCGGTCTGCCAGCCGACGGGCATGTTTCTTCAGTTCACCGATCTTTTCGTCACTGTTCCAGAACATTTCACCGGCTTCCATTTTTTCAAATTCTGTACGGTTATCTTTTTTCATTTCCATGATAAGACTCCTTTTTATAAATTTTGCGTTATAGTATTTAAATTGTTTTTCTGATGTAAAAAAATCGTTGTCATGCAGAAATTTCAAATCTGTTTACGACATATTTGCGTATTCAAGTACATTCCGTAATGTGAAAAACATTAGTCTGCACGGCGTTTTCGAAGTGACTGTACCGGAATCTGAGCCAGTACGACAGCAACAAAAATCAACAGGCAGCCAAGTAATTCCCTTCCACTTAAGTGCTCATGCAGGAGTACCCAACCGCCCAGAACGGAAAATACTGATTCCAGACTCATCAGCAGAGAAGCAACCGTCGGGTTCAGACCTTTCTGACCAATGACCTGCAGGGTATAGGCAACTCCGGAGGAGAGAATACCGGTATACAAAAGTGCGATCAGTGCCGTCGGTTCTGCAAATTGTGCCAGCATCGCCGGAACATTTGCAAAGGAATGCTGCAGATCCACGAAAAATGCCGGGATCAGGGAAACAATACCTGCCACCAGAAACTGTGTGCAGGAAAGTTTGATTCCATCCACCATCGGGGAAAAATGATCCACACAGAGGATATGTAAGGAAAAACCAAGTGCACAAAGCAGCAGGAGCAGATCTGGAAATTCTAACGTAAAAGAGCCATTCATACATAAAAGATACAGTCCGATCAGTGTAAGAACTGTTCCAATCCAGATATTCCATCCACATTTTTTCCCGAGAAACAGTCCGAGTAACGGTACGATAATGATATAGCAGGTGGTCAGAAAACCCGCTTTTCCGGCAGTGGAACCGTAAAACAGTGCCAGCTGCTGCAGCGTACTTGCGATACCGAGAATAAATCCACAGGAGAGTCCTCCCATCAGCAGGGCGTGGCGGTTTGCCGGTTTTGCCTCATTTGAACTTGTTGCATTTTTTTTATTCATAAGAAAAATCACCGGACATAAGACAGCGGCACCCAGCAGAAAGCGGATGCCGTTGAATGTATAAGGACCGATTGATTTTCCACCTTCGCTCTGTGCGACAAAAGCAATTCCCCAGATAAATGCTGCAAGTACCAGCAGGAGAGAGTTACGTTTTTGTAATGGTTTCATTATCTCATAATCCCTTCATTTTCAGTTTTTGTCATACTTCGTATATTTTGTATGCATTACAGGATAACACTTATTCGCATACATGTTCCAGTCCCTGTGCCATGATCGTTGCGACATGATCATCGGCAAGAGAGTAGTAGATGGTTTTTCCATCCCGGCGAAATTTTACCAGTGCGGACTGCTTGAGAATCCGCAGCTGATGAGAAATCGCACTCTGTGTCATGGACAGCGAATCTGCAATGTCCTGCACACATAATTCCTGCTTGGAGAGAATTGCCAGAATGCGTATTCTGGTTGGATCTCCAAACACTTTAAACAGATCAGCAAGCTGATATAACGTTTCATCATTGCTGGAATCATCCATATTTGATATACCCATTATTTCTTCCCTCCAAATTGAAATTATTTTAACATACTGTTCTTATTCTAACGGAAAATGAAAAACAAGTCAAATTTTATTCCGTAATTTTATCCGGTAATGATCAGGATTTAATCTTGATGTAAAGTGCACGGATGGAGTTCAGTACACAGATCATAGCAACACCAGTGTCCGCGAAAACTGCCATCCACATGTTTGCATGTCCGGTCAGACCAAGGATCATAACGGCAATCTTGATAACCAGTGCAAATACAACGTTCTGGATTGCGATCCGGTTGGTTGCACGGGAGATCAGGATGGACTGTGGAATTGCTTCCGTAGATGAAGTCATAAATACGACATCTGCTGCTTCGATGGCAGCGTCAGCACCACTTCCCATTGCTGCTCCGACATCGGCACCTGCCAGAACCGGAGCATCATTGATACCATCACCGACAAACATAACGGAACCATATTTGCTGCGGATTTTTCCAAGTTCGTTTAATTTTCCTTCCGGAAGAAGTTTCGCATGTACTTCGTCAATTCCGGTAGCAGCAGCAACTGCATCTGCACCGGACTGGGAATCTCCTGTCAGCATTACGGAGTGCAGACCGAGTTTTTTCAACTGACCGATAGCGGAAACAGCATCAGATTTGATCGTATCGGAAATAACCATATATCCGGCGAATACACCGTTTACTGCCATAAATACTTCTGCACCGTAAGATGCATCGGAAAGATCCGGCATAGCAATCTGATATTTAGCCATTAATTTATGATTACCGCATAAAACAGTGCCATGACTGGTTTCTGCAACAATTCCGTGTCCTGCGATCTCAGAAAGTTTTGCAGGTTCTTCGATGTTGAGTCCTTTTTCTTTGGCAGCGGTTACAATGCTGACTGCGATCGGATGTGTGGAATGATGTTCGCATCCGGCACAGAGTGCAAGCAGTTCATCTTCAGACAGATCGCCGACAGATACGGTTTTCTGTAATTTAAAGTTACCTTCTGTGATGGTTCCTGTTTTATCCATAACAACAGCGCCAAGTTTGCTTAAGGATTCCATAGAAAGACCACCTTTGAACAGGATGCCTTTTTTGGAACCGGCGCCGATACCGGAGAAGAATGCCAGCGGTACACTTAATACCAGAGCACAAGGACAACTCATTACTAAGAAGGAAATTGCGGTGTAAATCCAGTAATTCCAGTTTCCACTTACTAGGGACGGGATTACGGCAACAAGTACAGCGGCAATAACGACGCAAGGAGTGTATACTTTTGCAAATCTGGTAATAAAACGGTCAAGTTTCGGTTTGCTTGCGGCAGCGTTCTCCATAGATTCCAGAATACGGGAAACCATAGACTCAGATAACGGTTTTTCTACACGCATTTTTAACTGACCGGAAGTATTGACACAACCGGAAGTGATCTCATCACCAGCAGATACACCAACCGGAACCGGCTCACCGGTGATCGGAGAGGTATCCAGACGGCTTTCTCCTTCAATGACGACACCGTCCAACGGGATTCTGTCACCTGGACGGATCAGCAGGATATCACCAACGTTTGCATCTTCGGCAGGAATGACAGTTGTGTCATTGCCGGATACAAGGTTTACAACTTCCGGACGCATATCAACGGCATCCATGATTTGTCCACGGCTGCGCTCAACAGCTTTATCCTCAAAAAATTCACCGATACGATAGAAGAGCATAACACCAACTGCCTCCGGGAAATCGCGGATTGCAAAAGCAGCAAGTGTTGCAACACCCATCAGGAAGTTTTCGTCAAATACCTGACCGTGGGAAATGTTTTTTGCAGCTTTTACCAGAATTTCTCCACCAAGGATTACATATGCAATCGCAAAAACAATAAAGGTAGCTAATGTGTTGTCAATAGTGTGGTTTAAAATAACACCGATGGCAAAAAGAATCGCACCTGAAATAATGCAGCCAAGTTCTTTTTTGTCATCGCCTTCTTCCTCATGGGAATGACTTTCGGCAGAAGCCTGTTTTTTCGCTTTTTCCAGTTCATCACGGGCAACAACTTTTACTTCTGATTCAATAGAAGCGCAGATTTTCTGAACTTCCGGTAAAAAATTGTCCGGATCTTTTGCTGAAAGACGTAACTGTTTGGTTGTATAAGTAATGGTAGCAGCAGTTACACCCGGAAGATTGTTAATTTTTTCCTCCATTTTAGCGGCACAGTGCGCGCAGCCAAGATTCTGCAGGATGTAGATTTTGCTGTTTCCGGTATGAACACGCTCCACATGATGTACTTCTTCATGGTGGTGATGGTGATCATGGTCATGACAGCCGCAATCGCAGTCATCATCGTCATCGTCACAGCAGTCACAGTCACAATGATCGTCATCGTGATGGTGGTGATGATGGTGTTCATGGTGATGATGATGGTGCTCATGCTCCTCATGCTCATGATGATGTTCGTGTTCTTCATGATCGTGTTCGTGTTCGCAGCAACCGCAATCACAGTCATCCTCATGCTCATGAACAGATGCAGTATTTTCGAGTTCATTCATATCGTCATGTAATGTATCTTTCATAATGACCTCCCTAAATTATTGTTGAACATGTGATTATTTATTCATATGAGTATTAAATCATATGATCTACTACTTGTCAATAGTGAAATGGATTTATACAATGTAAAAATTGCAAAGAAATTATTCCTATAGTAACATATATAATTATATTATATAAGATGATTTGGAATCTGTCTTGTATTGACAATTCTCGACAAAAAAATGTCGTATCTAATCTTTATAATGTATTTGTTCGCAAAAAATATCATTAGGAGGTAAGTATGGAAAAGCTAAATGTCGGAATTGCAGATGATAATGAACTGATTGTAAGTCTGCTGTCAGATATTGTGGCACAGGATGAAGAATTGCGAGTGGTTGGAACTGCGCGGAATGGAGAAGAAGCATATCAGATGATAAAAACAAAACAGCCGGATGTGGTATTATTGGATATCATTATGCCAGAAATGGACGGGCTTGCTGTTATGGACAAGATCAAAAGAGATAAAACCATCAAAAAGAGCCCTGAGTTTATCATGATAAGCGCGATCGGAAAAGAGGGTATCACAGAAGATGCGTTTCAGATGGGAGCATCTTACTACATAATGAAACCTTTCGCGAAAGATGTGGTCGTAAACAGAATAAAAATGATCAAACATCGTGAGAAGCGAAAAAGTTTTCAGATACGAAAAGCAGTTCCTTATGAAAGTCAGGAACAACTGATGAAACGAAATCTGGAAAGCCTGGTTACGGATATGATTCATGAGATCGGCATTCCAGCACATATAAAAGGATATCAGTATTTACGCGACGCGATCATTATGTCTGTAAATGATATCGAAATGTTAAATTCCATTACAAAGATTTTGTATCCAACAATCGCTAAGAAATATCAGACCACAGCCAGCAGAGTGGAGCGTGCGATTCGACACGCCATTGAAGTGTCCTGGAGCCGTGGAAAAATGGATACCATTGATGCGCTGTTTGGATATACAATCAACAATGGCAAAGGAAAACCGACAAATTCAGAGTTTATTGCATTGATCGCTGACAAAATTCGTCTGGAAAATAGTTAAAAAGAGACGGAAACGGGAAAATCCGATAAAATTGGTTGGTGAGGTCCGGTAAGTGTGCTATAATGTTTTTAAAATATGACCTACAATGAGGATTGGGGGAACAGGATGAAAAAAATATTATTTGCATCATCAGAGGCGGTACCGTTTATCAAAACCGGCGGTCTTGCTGATGTCGTAGGATCTTTGCCAAAATATTTTCCAAAGAAAGAGTATGATGTGCGTGTCGTGGTTCCAAAATACATGTGTATGGACACGAAGTATACCGAAAAAATGAAACTTGTTACAGAATGTCAGGTTCAGTTAAACTGGCGTACACAGTATGCGGGTGTGTATGAACTGCAGGAGGACGGCGTTACTTTTTATTTTATTGATAATGAGTATTATTTTGCAGGACCTGCACCATACGGTCAGATTTATCAGGATGCGGAGAAATTCGGATATTTTTCCAAGGCAGTACTGACGACCCTGCCGGAAATCGGTTTCCAGCCGGATATTATTCATTGTCACGACTGGCAGACCGGTCTGATCCCGGTATTTTTAGAGGCACAGTTTCGACAGAATGAGTTTTACCGCTACATGCGTACAGTATACACCATTCATAATATGAAGTTTCAGGGACGCTGGTATGTGGATGCCATCCGCGATGTGACCGGACTGGACAGTTCTTACTTTACCATGGACAAGCTGGAAAGTTATGGAAATGCCAATCTGTTAAAAGGCGGTGTTGTGTATTCTGATTATATTACAACCGTCAGTGAGACTTATGCCAAGGAGATTCAGTCTACCGAAGGCGGCGAGGGACTGGATGGACTGATGCGGGCAAAATCTTTTGTACTCTCTGGTATTGTAAACGGACTGGATTACAAAGTTTTTGATCCGAAGACAGATCCGGCGATCGCACAGCATTACAAAGGAAATGTTACTTCTTATAAGAAAGCAAACAAACTTGCGCTGCAAAAAGAGGTCGGTCTGGAGCAGACAAATGATAAATTCCTGATCGGAATGGTTTCACGTCTGACAGATCAGAAGGGCTTTGATCTGGTGGATTACATGATGGATGAAATCCTTGGGGACGAGCGTATCCAGATCATAGTACTTGGAACCGGAGAGCAGCGATATGAAGATATGTTCCGCTATTTTGCACAGAAATATCCGGGACGGGTTTCTGCAAATATCTGCTATTCAGAAGATTTTGCACACCGTATTTATGCAGGTTGCGATGCATTTCTGATGCCGTCACTGTTTGAACCGTGCGGACTCAGTCAGCTGATGAGCATGCGTTACGGAACAGTACCGATGGTTCGTGAAACCGGCGGTCTGAAAGATACCGTAGAGGCATATAATGAGTTTGAACATACCGGAAATGGATTCAGTTTCCATAATTATAATGCACATGAAATGCTGTATATGATCCGTTATGCCGCAAAAATCTATTTTGGTTATCCAAAAGAGTGGGAAGAAATCATCAAGCGTGGCATGGCAATGGATTATTCCTGGAGTGCTTCTGCAAGCAAGTATGCTGAAATCTATGAGGGACTTTATAAACGGAGTGAAGAAGACCGTCAGCGCGATCACAAATGGCAGCAGGAGTATGAAGAACGTGAGCAGAAACGTCTGGAGGCAGAACTTCGTGTAAAATTAATGATGAAAGCTGAACTGGCAGAGCGTGAAGCTGCACTCAAAAAAGCAGAAGAGGAAGCTGCATTAAAAGAGGCAGAGAAAGAAGCTGCACAGAAAGCTGCATCAAAAGAGGGAGAGAAAAAAGTTGCACAGAAAGCTGCTTCAAAGGAGACAGAGCAGGAAGCCACACTGAAAACTGCTGAGAAAGAAGCAGCAGAAAAGCAGACTGGCAAAAAGAAAACTTCTGCATCAAAAAAACAGTCTGCAAAGACAACAAAAACAGGAACAACATCATCTGCAAAGAAAACAACAACGCAGAAAACCAGCAAAAAGTAATTTTTGCAATATTCTGCTGTAAATGAATTTTTTACACATTCGGCGGAGTCAGGAAATGAAAGCTTATAAAAATACGCAGAAAAATATGTCATGCGTTGCATGAGGCGTATCCTGCAACAAGAATGTTAATGGATTCTTGAATTTTCCTGTTCCGCCGGATTGTGTATATTATGATTATGTGAGTTGGAAAATCCACTTACAACTATGATGTTATAAAATGGAAAGATGGATCATAGATTACATCGTTATTTCGTTCTTGCGGCGGGAGTAGTAGTAAGCATGTGTGGAGAGAATTTCATCGTCCATAAGTTGAGAATCATTCACTTCGCGCACCATATCAGACAGTTCTCCGTAGCAGTCATTCTCCAGCGTCGGAACAAGAATGACCTCATGGATACTGCTTGGGAGAATATAGAAATCAGTCTGTGATTCTTCAGAAAAATGCTTTAACAGATCTTTGTAGAGCAGACATGTAGCACCAAACAGGTTCGTTTCGTTTGTGAGTACGAACATTGGATAGGGAGATGGTCTGGACACGGTTGGATCAGGATGCGTGAGCCGTCCGGATAATTCATAAATGACATCATTCATATCATACAGTTTTTCCGGCAAAATCTTCTGAGTATTGTCTTTGGCGATCTGAAACAATTCTGTCGTTGTGATATTCCAGTTCTTTAAATGGGAATGATGGATCAGGATTGTTGCATTGCCGGTCGTAAAATCCATGGAGATCAGACAATAAAATACAATTGCCAAATCCAGAAAACGGATATGAGGAACCTTTTCCAAAAGTTCTTTGTTTCGCTCATAATGGATCAGCTTCATGGCAATTTTGTCCCGGATATTGTCAAAATCCGTGAAAAAAGACGGATCAATCTTTTGGGAAGGCTTATGTCGGTGATAATCGCTGAGCAGGGACTGATAAACATCATTAAAACTGATGCCGTGGTTATAAGAATCATAGTAATAATTCAGATAAAGTGTCGGTGAAATATTACAGTCGTTTTCCATAATCGTAAGTCCGTCAAGGACAATGCCATTATTTTTGGAAACCTGCTGGATCGAGATGCGTTTTGGATCGGGAATATCGTGCTCCAAACGCTCCATGATGACTGTCTGAAAAGTGTTATATTGCATATTAAGTTGAAAAAGAAAAGACGATCAGATGTTTACTGTGGGCTAAAGATAACACAGCTTTTTCTAAAAGGCAAGATGGCATATCTGCCAAAATACAGGGTGTCCACAGACCGTTAAAAATTCCCTAAAATGGCAGAAACTGCGTAACTACGGGAAAAAGTCGATTGGCACATTTGTACAAAAATGGGATTTTTTGAAAAATTAGAAAAAATTCGAAATGGCATGAAGTGTGACAGAAGAACAGAATTTCTCAAAAAAATTCTCAAAAAGTTTATAAAAATATGAAAAAAGGCTTGCAATGAAATTGAAAATCTAATATAATTCTTTGTGCATGCTTCGATGGCTCAGTTGGTAGAGCAACGCATTCGTAATGCGTGGGTCGAGGGTTCGAGTCCCTTTCGAAGCTTGTGAAAATCCCGGTTTTTCAACCGGGATTTTTTGTTTGATAGATTCCGGTATGAATGGTACTTGCGCGGACTTGTGTTTTTCTATATACTGAAAACAGTAAGTGATGCAGGACAGGGATTTATAAAGAGGGAGGAAGCAAAAAATGGCAGTAAAAATTAATGGAATCAATCACTGTGCGATCAGTGTTGCAGATATTGAGGAGACGATTCAGTGGTATTCAGACGTATTTGGATTTACCGTAGTCAATCGATCTGAAATTCCGGGAGCAGGAATCAAAGTAGCGCATTTACAGGGTGTAGGATTTTTGCTGGAGGTATTTGAGGCTCCTGGAGCAAATCCATTGCCAGAGGACCGCAGAGTACCGAACAGAGATCTGATGACACACGGAAACAAACATATGTCTTTTGGTGTTCCGGACGGAAGAAAAGCGAAGGAAGAACTGGAAGCGATGAGCGTGGAGATCGCTATGGTAGCGGAAGTAGATGACACCTATGGCGTGTTTATCCGTGACAATACAGGAAACCTGATCGAGATTTTTGAGGAATCCGGTGACGTGGTATTTAATCAGCATAAAAATCAGCAGTAAGGATGCGTGAAACTATGGGATCAAAAATCAGAAGAATGATTGACCGGGCAAGTGAGCTTCTGGAGCTGGCAGTCAATATTATCATTATTATTGCAGTAATCGTGGCGGTTATTTCCCTGTGGAAACCGTTTATGGAATTTGTGCAGAACCGCGAATCTGCACATGCTTTTTTGGATTTTTTAGGATATGTGTTAAACGTTCTGATCGGTATTGAGTTTTTCAAGATGCTTTGCAAACCGGATGTGGATACCGTTCTGGAAGTTGTAATGTTTGTCATTGTCCGTCATATGGTGGTACTTGAAACAAGCTCGGTGGAAAATCTGCTGACCATTGTCGGTATGGCGATTATTTTTGCAATTAAAAAATTCCTGAAAGAACCGAAAAAAGAGAAGTTGAAAACGGTTTCGGAGGATGAGTCTGAAAGAGTAAGAGGGTATAATGAACAATTACAAAACAGACAAAACTGAAATCTGTCACGATTGGCAGGAAAATTTAATAGCATTCTCAAAAGAACATGAATTCCCAGCGGAAGCGGTAGAATTACTTTCAAATTCATTAGAATTGATTATCAAAAATGAACATTTGTATCATGTGTTTACTGAATGGGAACAAAAATACTGGGAAAATCCTGATTTGGATTATGTGTTACTTCAGAAAATATTAGAAGATTTTGATGGAGAAGAAGGTATTTCGAAATATACTTTTGATTTATTATTTATGATCGGAATCAGCAGACGAACATGGGAACTTTATCAGAAGCGGGGAATCAGCAGGGAGATTTTTCATGATTCTATGGCAGATATGCACTGGAAGTTGTTGGAGTGTCATCAAATGTATGACATTTGGGGAACGTTTGTGATGCATTGGTTTCCATGGTGGTTCCAGTTAAAACGTTTTGCACTGGGAAGGCTTCAATTTGAATTGATTAAATTTGATGACGAGTATGAGAAAGATGGTCTGATATTACATAAAGACAGTCCGGTGATAAATGTGCACATTCCATCTTGTGGAAAATTGGATTACACAGAAGTTCAAAAATCCTATGAAAAAGCTGCTGAGTTTTATCGTACAGAATTTATGGAGCATCCGTTGGTGTTTGTATGTGAATCATGGTTATTGTTCCCGGCAAATAAAGAAATTTTACCGGAACAGTCCAACATTCGCAGATTTTTGTCAGATTATGACGTGTATCGTACCAGAGAAAACAATAATGATCTGTGGCGGATTTATTATGGCGCGGAGCAGAATGATTTTGAAAATCTGCCAGAGAATACCGGATTGGAGCGGGCATATAAAAAATGGCTGCTGAGTGGTCATATGGCAGGGCAATCATGGGGCGTGTATCGATATGAAAAGGAAATGTGATATATCCAAAATAGGATCTTGTGATAGCTGGTGAATTTTTCGCCAGCTTTTCCAATTTTTGTGATATTTCAGTGTGCGCGATTGTTTTATTAGTGAAAGAGATATCTCTGGAACAAACAGATAAACAGAAGTAAGTGGGGAGTGCAGATGAAAGAAATAAATGAGAATCGTGTACTGGAATGTTACCAGAAGTATAAGGACACTGTTTTCAAGCTGGCATATTCGTATTGCAAAAGCGTGACGCAGGCAGAGGATGTTTTTCAGGATGTATTTGAAAAATTTATGCAGAAAGCACCGGATTTTTCGGACGAATATCATGAAAAAGCATGGTTTATTCGGGTAACGATCAATGCATGTAAAAATGTGTTGAAGCTGAAATGGAATAAAGAGCGTGTGCAGTATGAGGATTATATGACGCCGGAAAAAGTTTCCGAAAAACCGGAATATGAACAGCTTCGTCAGGCGGTGCTGGCGCTTCCGGAAAAATACCGGTTACCGATTCACCTATATTATTATGAAGAATATTCTGTGCGGGAAATCGCAGAGATTCTTCAGAGAAAGGAATCTGCCGTACAGACACAGCTTCAGCGCGGAAGAGAGAAAATCCGCAGATCGCTGACAGAGAAAGGAGTATCCTATGAAACTGAATCATGAATCCTATGAAAAAGCATTTTCAAATATCACATTAGATGATCGTATCGGTATGGAATTAGTATCAAATGCGAAGGTCAAACGATTGCGTAAAAAGAAAAAAATTACGTCACAGGTAGCAGCAGCTATTATCTGCCTGGTGTTGGCAGGAGGAGCAGGAACCGGAATCTGTTATGCACAGACAGGAACAGATCCAATTCACTTTTTTGCAATGATGTTTCAGCATGCTTCTGTGGAAGCCGTTTATCAGGTCGCAGATGGTTTTGTAGATAGTGATCAGAGCTTGACGGATGGAAATGTACGGATTATATTGGATTCTTATCTTTATGATAAGGAAAAAGGCATTATCATATCGAATGTGACGTTTTCTACAATCGATGGTTCTGATTTTTATACTAAGGACGAAATGGATGCTTACAGAGCAAAAGGTGAAGATACAGATGATGAAATTTTAAGATCAATGATAGTAGGAGATTTTGGTGTTGATTCTGGTTCTTCTGCCAATACAGGGAATGATGCGATTATGATAGAAAACGGTCACACGTTCCATTATTATGCGATTATTACTGATATGAATGGAAGAAAAAATGCATCCGATCAGCTGGTGATTCGTGGAAATAATAAGACAGGCGTGCTTGGTACATTTAAACTGGAGCCAACCGGAGATATCAAAGTGGTTGATCTGAATGTAGAAAAAAATACGGCATGTGATACGGTTCAGATTACTGGCGGCTATCTGAAAATTTGCTGGAACACGGATGCTACAGATGATGTGTCAACAGATTCTTTGGAACCGCTTCCATTTTCAAAAGTGGAGGTTACCATGAAAGACGGCATGATCTATCGTTATCAGAAGCCAGATTCTGCATGGATGAAAGACGGGGAGCATACCATGGAGAAAGAAGAACAGGCATACTATGCAGAAGAAGAGGGCGTCACAAAAATCTTTAGTGGATCTATTATGATAGATAATGATAATAATCAGAGCGACTGGTTGATGAGATTCCCGGATTTTATCAATGTTGATGACATTGTTTCGGTGACACTTGATGGACAGGAAATCATGAAATAAAAAACTGACAGTTAGTCCGGCACAACAGTAAAGAACAGTAAAAGACAGTAAAACGCTGTATCCGGAACAGTATCTGGATACAGCGTTTTCACGTTTGCCAATATAGCGATTTTGAGATAGTTTAAACTACATCTTCTTCAGATACCATTTCTCCAACCACACAATCAGCTGGTACAATCCCATAGCAATCAGACAGAGTATCACAATCCCGAGAATTACCCAGTCCAGTTTCATGATCTGACTGCCATAAATGATCATATATCCCAAACCGCGACGGGAAGAGATAAATTCACCGATGACAACACCGACCAGACAAAGTCCGATATCCACTTTCATAATGGAAAACAGATTTGGAATGTTGGACGGAAATACGACTTTTGTTAAAACAGCTTGCCGGTTTCCGCCCAATGTCTCAATCAGTTTCATCTGATTGGGATCAACGGTTAAAAATCCCTGATAAAGACTTAAAATCGAACCAAAAATTGCTACAGACATTCCAGTGACGATGATGGTTTTATAATTGCCACCTAACCATACGATCAGCAGTGGTGCAAGGGCAGATTTTGGCAGACTGTTCAGCACAACCATATATGGTTCCGACACATCGGAGACCGATTTTTTTGCCCAGAGCAAAACTGCAATCAGAATGGTAAAAAGAATGACCAGCACAAAACTGATCATGGTTTCCAACAGTGTGATGCTGACATGCTGCCAGATGGTTCCTTCCATCAGCATTTGAATCAAACAGGTGACAAGACGTTTCGGGGAACTGAAAATAAAGTCATTGATCCAGGACAGATCTGCTGCCAGCTCCCAGAGAACGAGAAACAGTACAAAAATAAAAATGCGTAAAAAGTGTATTTTTCGTTTGTATTGCTGTTGTTGATACAGGAAGGTTTCCTGCGTGGTTTCAGGACGTTTCATGGTGCAGCTCCTTCCAGATAAGATTGAAATAGGTTTTAAAATCATCATGATCCCGGCGTTCCATCGGTGTCAGATCCGTAGGAAATGCGACAGATACGATCCTTTGGATGCGTCCGGGACGGGCAGTAAGGATGATGACGCGATCCGCCATACTGACAGCTTCTGCCAGATCATGTGTGACCAGAATGGCAGTCTTTTTCTCCTTGCGGATAATGGAACCAATATCGTTGCTGACTGACAGGCGTGTCTGATAATCCAGTGCGGAAAACGGTTCGTCTAAAAGCAGTAATTCCGGTTTTAATACAAGGGTGCGAACCAGAGCGGCGCGTTGCCGCATACCGCCGGAGAGCTGGCTTGGTTTCGACTGGGAGAATTTTTTCAGACCATATTGTTTCAGAAGCTGCTTTGCATAAGCACGGCTTTCTTCGGTCAGTTCATGGCGGATTTCCAGACCAAGCAGTACATTTTTCCAGATGCTGCGCCATTCCAGCAGATAATCCTGCTGCAGCATATATCCGATGTGGCGCCGGCTGTCCGCAGTCAGCGGCGTACCATTCAAAAGCAATGTGCCGGATTCTGGTGTGAGCATGCCTGCCAGCAGATTTAAAAGTGTGGATTTGCCACATCCGCTGGGACCGACGATGGCAACAAAATCACCGGAATTGACGGTAAACGTAATATCAGATAAAGCAGGGGTTTCCCCCTGCATCGTATGATATGCATAAGACAGATGTTGAATTTCAAACAACGAATGCATGAGAGTCCTCCTTATCAGTTTTAATGAGCCTATATCAGATGGGAGATGACTCCCACCTCTATAGGTGGTGAGAAACAAGCTAGTATCAGTGGTGGGAGCCAATCCCCCATCTGATATAGCCTCCGGCAGGATTACAGAGGTGCGCAGTTGAAGTATGTCATGCAATTGCATGACGCGCACCTCGCAACAAGAATGCCGGAGCATTCTTGAAATAATGCAAGTCAAATATGTGAGACTTTATGTGTGATTCTGATCAGTGCAAGTTGGTGAAAAATTCTCAGAATCATGGTATATTTTCGTAAAATGTTTCTTTCAGTCGAAGATTGAGATAAACTGGATATAGTATAGAGTATGTAAAAATAACGGTGGTTGCTATTGTAAAACCGCCGCGAATCGTATAAAATAAGTAAGTTATGAAGCAGAATTACCAAAAAGAACTGGAAAAGAAAATTCAAAAACTGCAGACAGAGCAAAAAGTACCAACGCTGTTATTACACGCCTGCTGTGCACCTTGTAGCAGTTATGTACTGGAGTATCTGGCAGAATATTTCCACATCACAGTATTTTTCTACAATCCGAATATTACGGAGGCAGCAGAATACCACAAACGTGTGGAAGAAGAAAAACGCTTGATTCGGGAACTCCCGGTGAAATATCCGGTGTCCTTTATTGAGGGTGCTTATGAACCGGAGCGGTTTGTGGCAGAAGTAAAAGGTCTGGAGCAGGTTCCAGAAGGCGGTGCACGTTGTGAAAAATGTTTTGCGCTGCGTCTGTCAGAGACTGCAAAGCTGGCACAGGAAAAGGCATTCGATTATTTTACCACGTCACTGACTATCAGTCCGTTGAAAAATGCAGCACTGCTCAATGAGGCGGGAGAAGCGGCGGCAGCGGAATACTGTCATGGAACGACTGTTTTTTTGAATTCTGACTTTAAGAAGAAAAACGGATATAAGCGATCCGTGGAATTGTCGGAAATCTATGGTCTGTACCGGCAGGATTACTGTGGCTGCGTGTATTCCAAACTGCAGCGGGAACAGGAAAAAAGAGCAAAAGCACAGGAAGAAGCTGAACATGCAGCGAAATAATATTTCACAAAATCTCAGTCTGAAATAATATTCTCATTGAGAACCTACGAGATGGAGAAATCCTGTGTACAAGATAAGGAAAATGAAGGAGGAACAACGAGATGGCACAATTATGGGGAGGTCGTTTCACAAAGGAAACGGACAAACTGGTTTATAATTTTAACGCATCAATTTCGTTTGATCAGAAATTTTACAAACAGGATATTCAGGGCAGCATCGCACACGTCTGCATGCTTGGAAAACAGGGCATTCTGACCAAACAGGAGATGCAGGATATCGTAAAAACACTGGATGAGATCTGCAAAGATGTAGAATCCGGAAAACTGAAAATCACTGACGAATATGAGGATATTCACAGTTTTGTGGAGGCAAATCTGATCGACCGCCTGGGAGATACCGGTAAAAAATTACATACCGGACGAAGCAGAAATGATCAGGTTGCATTAGATATGCGTCTGTATACACGTCTGGAAGTACTCTACACAGATGAACTGGTACGAGATCTGTTGCAGGAACTGTTAAAAATCATGGAGGAGAATACCGAGACCATTATGCCGGGATTTACACATCTTCAGAAAGCACAGCCGGTTACTTTAGCACATCATGTTGGCGCATATTTTGAGATGTTCAAACGTGACAGAAGCCGTCTGCATGACATTTATGAGCGTATGAATTACTGCCCGTTAGGAGCAGGTGCACTGGCAGGAACGACTTATCCGTTAGACAGAGAATATACCGCATCCTTACTTGGTTTTGCAGGTCCGACCTTAAACAGCATGGATTCCGTATCTGACCGTGATTATGTCATTGAATTTTTATCCGCATTATCTACGATCATGATGCATCTGAGCCGTTTCTGCGAGGAAATCATCATCTGGAATTCTAACGAATATCAGTTCGTGGAAATCGATGACGCATACAGCACCGGAAGCAGCATCATGCCACAGAAGAAAAATCCGGATATCGCTGAGCTGGTACGTGGAAAAACAGGTCGTGTTTACGGCGCGTTGATGTCTATTCTGACAACGATGAAAGGCATTCCGCTGGCATATAACAAAGATATGCAGGAAGATAAAGAACTGACATTTGATGCGATTGATACAGTCAAAGGCTGTCTGGCTCTGTTCACCGGAATGATCGCAACCATGAAATTTAACAAAGAAGTGATGAGCAAGAGTGCCCGTCATGGATTTACCAATGCGACAGATGCCGCTGATTATCTGGTAAATCACGGAGTTCCGTTCCGTGATGCACATGGAATCGTAGGACGTATTGTACTGTATTGCATCGACAAAGGTATTGCCATTGATGACATGTCTCTGGAAGAGTTAAAAGCCATCAGTCCGGTATTTGAAGAGGATATTTACGATGCAATTTCCATGGATACCTGTGTCAACAAACGTCTGACCATTGGTGCGCCGAGCAAAGAGGCCATGACTCAGGTGATTGCGATTGAAAAAGAATATCTGGCACATGACTGGCTGGAAGATATCGAGATTTTACAGGAAACCAAGTAAAGAAATAAAAGAAAGACTTGCATTTTTCCGGAAATTGTTATAATATAGCACAAGAAAAAGACATCTGTTCGCGGTAAACGGACAAATGAGAAAAGATGTATATCTAAATACGATCGCAATGGAGGATGTAAAAATGAGTGAAAAATTAAAAGTCGGAATATTAGGCGGAACAGGAATGGTAGGTCAGAGATTTATCTCTCTGCTGGAGAACCATCCATGGTTTGAGGTAACAACCATCGCAGCAAGCCCGCGTTCAGCTGGAAAGAGATATGAGGACGCCATTGGCGATCGTTGGAAAATGACAACTCCGATGCCGGAAGCAGTAAAAGACATCGTTGTAATGAACGTTAACGAAGTAGAGAAAGTTGCTTCTGAAGTAGATTTCGTATTCAGTGCAGTTGATATGTCAAAAGACGAGATCAGAGCTATCGAGGAAGCATATGCAAAAACTGAGACACCGGTTGTTTCAAACAACAGCGCACATCGTTGGACACCGGATGTACCGATGGTAGTTCCGGAGATCAACCCACAGCACATGGACGTTATCAAATATCAGAAAAAACGTCTTGGTACAAAGCGTGGATTTATCGCAGTAAAACCAAACTGCTCCATTCAGTCTTATGCACCGGTACTGACAGCTTGGAAAGAGTTCGAGCCGTATGAGGTTGTTGCAACAACTTATCAGGCAATTTCCGGAGCTGGTAAAACATTCAAAGACTGGCCGGAGATGGTAGAAAACATTATCCCATACATCGGTGGTGAGGAAGAAAAATCTGAGAAAGAGCCGCTGCGTCTCTGGGGTGAGATTGATGAGGAGAAAGGCGAGATTGTTCCTGCAACTTCACCGGTAATCACATGCCAGTGTATCCGTGTTCCGGTATTAAACGGACATACAGCAGCAGTTTTCGTAAAATTCCGTAAGAACCCAACAAAAGAGCAGCTCATCGAGAAATTAGAGCAGTTCAGCGGTGTTCCGCAGGAGTTAAATCTTCCGAGTGCACCAAAACAGTTTATCCGTTACATGCAGGAAGATGACCGTCCACAGGTTCAACTTGATGTTGATTATGAAAACGGTATGGGTATCAACGTAGGTCGTCTGCGTGAGGACACTGTATATGACTGGAAGTTCGTAGGACTTTCCCACAATACGGTTCGTGGTGCAGCAGGTGGAGCGGTTCTCTGTGCAGAACTTCTGAAGGCACAGGGATATATTACAAAAAAATAATTATGTGCTGATAAAAAATACATAGTTAAGAAAAGGATGAGTTTTCCGCTGAAATTGGAAGGCTCATCTTTTTTGAAATTATACTTATAAAAGTCTGGATGGAAATAATATAATGACAAAACCATACAAGTTTATCTCAGTCGAGAAGACTCCCACTTCTGCAAG